>QDKV01004975.1_pt1 | contig 20771 bp, 9 predicted proteins | sample 1861101 | NCBI WGS metagenome assembly QDKV01 (sample SAMN04275158, study PRJNA302643) | Fungus metagenome, whole genome shotgun sequencing project. | isolation source: fruitbody | host: Mallocybe terrigena | place: Sweden | collected 2013 | reverse complement strand
TTATTGTTATTGCTTCGCTATTACTATAACGATTTTAAAGAGGGAGAAGCTAGCAACTATAACTAGTAACAGGTCGCTAGACTAGCTTCGCAACAAGGGAATTGCTACGCTAAGAAAGATTTACTAATTAGTTGCAGCTGGTAAGAAAGGGATGCTAAGTTCTACCTCGCTTCTCCCTCTAGAAAGTCGTTCTAGCTAAGCAATTACTAAGCAGCTGGAAAACAAGCAGCTACGGCAAATCGTAGATATTACTAATACGAGTATAGTTAAATGGTATAACTTCTACCTTCCAAGTAGATCTTATCAGTTCGATTCTGATTATTCGTAAAATCTTAAATATATTAATCTTGCTAGCTTATCAGTAATTGCTGCGCTACTATTTAAAAAGGTAATTAAAGATTTAAAATTAGTTATATCAAAATTTAAAATAGCTGATTCTTAATCAAAGTTATACTACCCTGACAAAGTAATTTGCTTCGCTAGCAGTAATTAACTTGTAGTTAGCTTCTTTTGCTAGCTGCGCAAGCAATTCGCTAGTTGCAAATTTTTTTATTTATTTGGCTTTGTGAAGCTAGCAATTCTTAATTTAATTGCTGCGCTATTAATTAACAGTATATAAGAATAATATATTTAATTAAAAAAAAATATTCCATTTTACAATCTCATTTATATTATTAATTTTAATTAGCTTGCTTAGCTTCGTAAGAAATTAGCTAGCAATTTAAATTAAATAAACGCTTAATTTAATTTTTTTTCTCTTATTGTTTTTATTATCTAACTTGCGATATTGCTGCTTAGTAAGTCTTTGCTTCGCATCCCCTTGCTTGTTAGTCGTTAGACTAGTAACGTAGTAACAATTAGCTACTAACAAGGGGATGCAGCTGGTAAAGAAAATTATATTTCTTGCTAGCTACTGCGATAGCAGCTGCAATATAAAATTCGCAGCAACTGCTTCTAGCGAAGCAAGGGGATGCAAATTCGCAGCTAGTATAAATAAAGGAAGCATCCTAAAGAAGGGAAACTGCTTGCAGCTGGTTAGTAATTGCTTCGCTATAACGACTTTCAAGAGGGAGAAGCTAGCTGCAGCTAGTTAGTCTATCGATTTGCTTAGAAGTTAGGTAAAGCTACAGGTTGCTAGTGAAAAATAAATTAAAAGGCAGAGATTTTTTTATTTCTTAAATTCAAATACTTTATACTTAAATAATAGCGGCTTAGCTTTGCAGCTTAGTTACTCTAGTAATTGTAGTTGTAGTTGTAGTCTCCCTCTAGCTTCGCAGCTCCTGGCTAGCGCAGCTACTTTCAAGTAGGTAGCAACTATAACTAGTAACAGGTCGCTAGCAGCCTATAAGAAAGAATTTTTTTATATAATATTTATGTGAATTGCTTCAGCGAAGCAGGTTGCTATTCGTTTATTTTATTACTGCCTTATTCTTAATTGTAACTTAAAATAAGTTAAAATTTTGATTAATGCTTCTAGCTAGCCTAGGGTTATAATATATTTGCTTCTAGCTTCAAGTTTCTAATTTCTAGCTACTTACATAGCTACTACTAGTTTTCTAACTTCCATTGTAAAAAAAAAGCTTAAACAATTAGCTACTAATTAATTATTTTAATTACTTTGCTGCTTAGCGTAGCAATCCCCTTATTTGTAGCTAGCTACTTGCTTATAAATTAGGTAATTACTTCAGCGAAGCAGGTTGCTAATCGTAGATATAACTAGTTAGCTGCTAGCTTCTCACTCTTGTTGCTAGCTTCTCCCTCTTGAAAGTCGTTATAGCGAAGCAATTACTAACCAACAAGTAGGGGATGCTGCTAAGCAGCAGTCGCTATATATTTGAAATATAATTTAGGTGTAGTTTTTTGCAGAAAATAAATAAAAAAAAAAGAATATAAATTAAAAATATGCCTCAAATTATTCCTTTTTATTTTTTAAGTCAAATTTTTGTAACATTTATTTTATTATTTAGTGTAATATATGTATTATCAAAATACATTTTACCTCTAAATCTTTTTACTCAAGTTATTAGAAGCTATATAATAAAATTAACTAATAAAAATTAATTTTTATTATTATTGTTACCAGCTTATAATTTTATAACTCCCCCCATCTTCTTTTTATTTTTATAGCTACCCAGGGGATCCCCTTGCTAGCTACGCAAGCAATAGCTAGAGGGAGAAACTAAGCAGCAGCTTCTAGTATTTTTTTAAATTGCCTTCCTTTCTTCTTGTTAAATTAAAATCAAAAGATCTTGAAGAATATCCTTAATATAAAAGTATCGATGATGATATGGTAATAACATTATAAAACAATAAAAATAAACAGTAATTTAAAGGGGTTATTAAGGAACAAAAAAGCAAATTTATAAAAAAGGAGGTAAATACCAAAAGCTTTATTCTGAATTTAGGAATTAGTAAGTGTAAGTAATAATATATAAAAATTTACTTTTTTTTGTATTATTAATATAGCTAACTTAGAAATAAGCAATCCTAAGGTAAACCTTATTTATTAAAAACTTCCTGAAGTAAAACATTTTATGTAAGGAAAGGAAAGGAAATCAACCGAGACTCCAAAAGTAATGGCGAGTGAAATTGGATTAGCCTTAAATTTATTGTAAAATAGGTATAAATTATCTAATTATTAACTTGAAATTTATCTTCTTATTACTTCTGCTTGCTTGCGTAGCTAGCTACTTGCTGCGCTACCATAAATTAAGATTATTTTTTTTTTTATGAGTAGCTGCGCAGCAGCTCCGCTAGCAACTTAGTTATAGAAAGAAGACAAAATTTATAGTTGGCTTAGATTCTAACTTAGGTTTGAGCTAGCCTATAGAATTATATAAATTTTTGTACAAAATAAGGTATACAAGTCCTGTAGAGTTAATAACAAATAAATGGTCTAGACTTTAAAAAAATTAAAACTAGAGAAAGTACGACGAGAGATAACTTGTTGGAATATAGGGGAACCATCCTCTAAGGCTAAGTATTATAAATTTAGCGATAGTGAAAAGTACTGTGAAGGAAAATTTTGAAAAGCTAGTAGTATACTAGGTGAAAAAGATCGTGAATTAGTAACTCTATAAGCAGTCGAAATTCTATTACTAGCTTTGCAAGTAATTAAGAATAACGGCGTACCTTTTGCATAATGGGTCAGCAAGTTAATAGGAGTAGCAAGGATTAAACCTTAGCGAAAGCGACTGGACTATTTAATTAGTGACGGGTAAGTTACTTCTATTAGACCCGAAGCCAGGTGATCTTACCAAGACCAGATTATAAAGGATCGAACGGGTGAATGTTGCATAATTCTCCGAAGAGTTTTGGTAAGCGGTGAAATGCCAATCTGACCTGGTGCTAGCTGGTTTTCTACCGAAACATATTTAAGTATGATGTCTATCTAATAAATTTATGAAGGTACAGCAAGGCGATTCCCAACAAGTTTAATTTGTTATAAATTAAATGCGTTTAGGTTGCGGGGATCTAGTAAATCTTACCTTTGGAAGCGAATCTCGGAATTACATAAATTGATGATAGATATTCAGACTGTTCATGCTAAGTTGGACAGTCAAGACGGAAACAGCCGAGAACACTGATCAAGGTCCCAAAGTGATTGTTAAGTGAAAATAAGGACGTAGCAATATCTAATACAGCTGTGAAGTGAGCCTGGTAGTCGCTACTTTTAATGAACGTATGTAACAACGCATCAGCAGTATTATTATTTTATTGCTAGCTACGCAAGCAAGAAATAATAATTGATAGTAGCGCCGAAAATTTAACGGGTCTAAAACAATCCACCGATATCGTGTTGATTACTTTTTTCTATATTTTTTATAGGTAAATAAAATAAATAGTTGGCTGGGCTGCGTAAGCAAGCCAGCCTATTTTTATTTGTAATCTAGGTAGTAGAACATTCAGTTTAACTTATTATAAAATAGTGTTTCATTATTTTTTAGGTAACTGAAGAGAGAATGCTGACATGAGTAACGTAAAAATTTCCTATAATGGAAATCGCCGAATACGAAAGGGTTGCAAATAAGAAAGGTTAAACCGTTTTGTTTTAAAGCGGCCTCTAAGGACCATAGCGAAAGCTTTGGCTGATGAGTAGAAAATAGAAAGTCCACCATTAAAAATGGACCAGGAAAATAATATTTATATTTTATTAATTTAATTTAAAATTTTAATAAATACTACCGTACCCTAAACCGACACAGGTTCGTAGGTAGAGTATACTAAGGCGTAGAGCTAAAAGTTGTTAAGGAACTCGGCAAATTCACCTCATAAGTTTGACGATAAGAGGTACCTTATTTAAAAATAAGGTGGCACAGAATCGGAGGCCACGACTGTTTACTAAAAACACAACACAGTGCAATCATAAATATGGTAGTATACTGTGTGAAATTTGCCCGATGCCATTAATATAAGAAAAGTTATGGATTTGTTAAATAAAAACAATACTGTGACCTATCGAAAATCTGGTTAATAGCGGTCTTAACTATGAGGATCCTAAGGTAGCAAAATCAGTTGGCCATTAAATGTGGTCCGGTATCAATAATGTAACGATGGTCTCACTGTCTCTACAACTTGCTCAGTGAAATTGAATTACGCGTGCAGATGCGCGTTGCCTCCAGGGGGACGGGAAGACCCTATGCAGCTTTACTGTAGTTAGTTATCACATGAATCTAGAACAATCTCGTTTAATAGTGAATAGGTTTGTCGAAAGACTAATAGTGGAAACCTTAGGGACAAGATTGGGTTTGTGTTTACCTTAAACTTAAAAAAAAGAGGGATAGTTGACTAATTGGCAGTTTGACTGGGGCGGTCGTCTTTAATAGAGTAGCAAAGTACATCCAAATATATCAAATCTTTTTACAAATAAAAATAAATTATAAATTGCTGCTAGTTATATCTACGATATTACAAGCAGGTTGCTCCGCTAGGGGATGCAAAGCAACTAGAAAATAGCTGCTTGCTTCGCTAGCAAGTAGTAAGTTGAGTAAATTTAATTAAATTAAATTTTACTTACGAGATTTACTAGACTAGCTACTTGCTTGTTAGTCGTTAGACTAGTAATAGCGAAGCAATAACAACTAGCTAAAGCTAACTAATATTTTGAAACAAAAATTTATTACTTTTTATAAGCAATATTACAATTAAAGCTGCTTACTTTTAATTTATTGCTAAGCAGCAAAAATTAAGTAATAATTTTTAAATTTTAACAAGTTAATTATAAGGTATAGCTAGAAATTGAATGGAGATCAATCAACCAGTGAAGGGTTGTGCAGGGCTCAATGGCGGTAAGCATGCTTAACTGAAAGACTCAAAAGTCGCACAGATACGTAAGTAGGGCATAGTGACCCCTCGCTATAGTATGGGATAGACGGGGATCAATTAATAAAAGTTACGCTAGGGATAAGTTTGTTGTCCATTTGCTTTGAGAAAAGCAATATTAAATAGGGTGAATTGCAAAAACAACTTAGTTGCGTAGCAATAAGTCAATTTGCAGCGAAGCTTTCCTAAGCATTCTTTAATTTAAAATAGCTGTGGCTAACTACGTTAGCCAGGCTAAGCCAGGCGGAGGTTGCACAAAATAATTTAAGTTCAAAAAACCAAAACCTTTTTAATAAAGAATAGGGGTTAGAACGTTCAACGACTAGAAAGTGAGTAAGCTAACAATAATCTTTCCTTACTTTTAAATAAAAAAAAAAAAGTTAGAGCGCCCTACGTCTTTTTTAATTAGCATTTATTAAATGAAACAAAAATGAAAAATTTACTTCGCTACAAAAATATGAAACGACCTATCTCAAAAGAAATGGTATTAGGTTTAAGTCCTAATAGTAATTTACTTAAAGAGTATAAAAATTCTCTTCATATGCTTTCTAATTTACAAATGGAAGCGGCAATAGGATTAATACTAGGAGATGCTAGTTTACAATCTCAAAATAATGGTAAAACTTATAGAATGAAATTCGAATGGAGTGATAAAAATAAAGCTTATGTTGATCATGTTTATGCTTTATTTGATGAATGGGTCTTATCTACTCCTCATAAAAAAACTAGAATTAGTCCTAAAGGTAATACTATAGTTAATTGAGGTTTTCAAACAATTAGTCATCAAGCTTTTAATTCTTTAGCTGATCTTTTTATTAATAATAATAAAAAAAGTATTAATAATTCTTTAATTAAAGACCATTTAACTAATATAGGTTTGACCTATTGGTTTATGGATGATGGGGGTAAATTAGATTATAATAAAAACTCTAAAAATAAATCTATTGTTTTAAATACACATAGTTTTACTGATTTAGAAGTAATTAATTTGGCTAATGAGCTATCAGATAAATTTAAATTTAACACTGAAGTTAGATCAAATAAAGGAAAAAAAGTTATAGTAATAAAATCAGAAAGCTATTCATTATTTAGAAGTAATATTGATAATTATATTATACCAGAAATGGAAAAAAAACTACCATAATTGCTTCGCTACTTTTAAAAAAGACGATGACATAGTCTGAACCATTTAGAAATAAATGGAAATTAAGGATAGCTTGGCTAGAACCTTAATATTTAACATATTTGAACAGGCTGATAGCCGACGAGAGTACACATTGTCTCGGCTGTTTGGCACCTTAACTATTTTTATGATAATAATCACAATTAAAGTTAAAATAAAATAATCGTAAAATCTATTGCTAGCTACTTGCGAAGCTAAGCAAGCAAAATCTTTTCTTTCTTAAGAAAAAGTTACATTTATATTATTTCATTAATAATTATAGTCTTAAAAATAGATTATAATACGCCTTGTAACAAGGCAGAAATATTTCTTACTTAAATTTAAGAAAATAAACAAAACATTAATAAATATGAACTTAAATAAACAAATCAAAGAATTTTTAATAGGAACTCTATTAGGTGATGCTCATATTGGTAGAACTGGTTTAAATAAAGCATTTATTTCCTTTGAACAATCTTCTAAAAAAAGAGAGTATTTAAATTATTTGTTAAACATAACTAAAGAAGGAGAAATACCTTTAATGGATGAAAATATTAGAGAATATTTAAGAGATGATCCAAGATATAAAACTACAAATAGTTCACTATATTTTAGGACTCAATCTATTGAAGAATTAAAACCTATGGCTGATTTATTTTTAGATACAGAGGGTAAAAAAATCATACCTCAGAATATTGCAGATCATTTAACAGCTAGAAGCTTAGCTTTTTGGATAATGGTTGATGGTCAGCAAGTAAAAAGAGGAGGTGTAACCTTATGTACAGATAGTTATAGTACTGGTGAAATAGGTATACTTAGAGAAGCTCTTAGAAAGAATTTCAAATTAGAAACTACTATTCATAATAAAAAAGGTGAAAATGATGCAATTTATGAAAGAATCTATATTAAAAAAGATGAATTGGAAAACATTAAACCTTCTTTAAAATCACACATGCATGAATCAATGTTATACAAAATAAATGAAAATCAAAGTGAAACTCAAAATGCAATAAAACAAGATTCTTCTGATATTGAAAACGACGGTACAGATATTTTAGATATTTTTGACATCGGGGGATCTTAATAGCAATATTAATTTAGAAGTTGGCTATTTGCTGGAACATCCTTAGAGCTTTAAATACTAATTAGATTCGCATTATGAGTCTAACAGTGAAAATTTGAAAGATTGGACAATCAGCAGGGAAGTTATTAATTTTAGGTGTAAGTAACTGTAAAAATTTTAACCCCTCAACGACTACACGCCAATATCCAGATACTTTGTAATTTGTATTCTTACACTGGATAAAGATATAGTCTAAACTTAACCGAAAGGTTAAGAGTTTTATTTTTTAAAAATAGAAATAAAATAAATGCGATGTCGACTCATCCTATCCTCCGGGGGTAGAAGCTTGGAAGGGTTCGGCTGTTCGCCGATTAAAAGGGTACGTGAGTTGGGTTTATACTCACAAAATTTAAAAATAGTATGAAAATTAAAATAATTGCTTGCTTTCAATAAAAGAATGAAAATAACAAATATAAATTCAAATAAAATCAGTAGTAATAATACTGTAAATAATAATAATAATCAAATTGTTACCTGTTTACCTATAGACATGCATTTTATATTGATTGGAATAATGTTAGGAGATGGTAGTTTGTATAGATCATCACCTACAGCTAATGTTAGACTTGAAATAAGTTTAGGGCAAAATTATGAAGCATTTGCACTTTTTTTAGGTAACCTATTTAAAGAATATATGAGTAACCCTGTAAAAACCTTAGAAATTAAAGGAAAAAATAAAAATTATACTAATTATAGACTTAAAACCAAAAGTTTACCTGTGTTTGTAAACTATTTTGATATGTTTTATGAATTCGATAAAGATTTAAATAAATATAAAAAGATAGTACCTAAAAACATATGTGAATTAATGAATCCTATTATTTTAGCCTATTTAATTATGACTGATGGTAATTTTGATAAAGGAAGAAACAGAGTGAGAATATACACTAATAGTTATACTAAAAAAGAAGTTGAAAATCTAGCTTTAGCTATTAATACTAATTTAAATATCTATGTTGGAGTTTTACACGATAGAAATAATCAATGGATTCTAACAATAGGTGCTAAATATTTAGATTTATTAAGAGATGCCGTCTCTAAACATTTCCATGCTTCAATGTTGTATAGAATAGGTGTTTTCGCATAAATTTTAATCAATCATACTATCAAAAATTTAAAAAAGCCCCTTCTTTAGTTACAAAGCTTATGTATCATTCTTATCTAGCGAAGCAATTGCTTCGTTTTTATTTCTATTTTTATTTAAATAGAAGCAATTGCTTTAGTTACTTGCTTCGCTAGTAAAAAAAAAAAGAGTTACTGCGTAAGCTATTTCTAAATAAAGAAGAAAACCGGAAAAATTGCAAGAAAAACTTTTTGCTAGTTGCGAAGCTATTGCTTCGCGATAACGACTAACAAGCAAGATAAAGTTAATTTGCAGCCAAGCACAGTTTAAAGAGTGAATAATTATAATATATCAATATAGTTATATAACTGTGAAGGTTCAACGACTAATAGGTGAGTTTCACTAACAATAAACCTAACACGAATCTCCGGCAATCGAGAATAAAATTATTTACGGTTGATGACATAGTCTGAACTTATCTGTAAAGATAAGAAGTAATGAATAAAGAATCATTACGGTAACATAATTGTTAATACGACGTGAGTCAGTATGGTCCCTATCTTCTGGAGGGATAATTAGTAAAAGGGGGCAGACCTTCCAGTACGAAAGGACCAATAGGCTGTGTTTCTCTAGTGTACCAATTGTTTGTAATTATTGTCAGCAACTCTTAGTCTTTTGAAGGCAAAAAAAAAAGAGTAATTCGCTTGCTTGCAAAGCTAGCGAGTCTTTTAACTTTTTCAAACTTAAAATTTTATTAGTTAAAAGGTAACAATATATGAATGCATAGTTGGGTAGCCACAAACATATTAGATAAGTGCTGAATGTCTATAAAGCAAGAATCTATCCCCTAGATACTAATAGTTTTATTGCTGCGCTAGCTGCGCTAGGAATAAAGCATAATTAAGTTGTAGATTACAACTAGATAGGCTATAAATGTACAATTTGTAAAAATTTTTAGTTTAATAGTACTAATTTATAAAAAAACTTATTATTAATAGTCATTTTTATTTTGAAAATATAACCAGCTTCTTACAATTTAGTTTAAGTTTTGTTGTAGCTGCTTGCTTAGAAATTAGCCACCAGCTGCTACTAATTAGTAAATCTTTCTTGCGTAGCAATCCCCTACTTGCGAAGCTAGTCTAGCGATCTGTAACTAGTTATAGTTGCTAGTAAGTCTTGTTAGTTGCTCCGCTTGCTTGCGTAGCTAGAAGGGGCTACAAACAATAACAAGCTTGCTGCTGCGCAGCTGCTACTTGCGGAGCTAGAGGGAGAGGGAGACTTAGTTCGTTACTAGACTTACAAGCAAGTAGCTAGCTAATAATGAGTAGCTAGTCTAGTTAGTTTTGTAACTAGCTTGGTTCGCTAGCGAGAGGGAAGAGGGAGAAGCTAGCAAGTAAGTTTTATTAATTTAATTTAATTTAATTTACTTACTACTAAACTTTCTAGCAACTAGAAAACATATAATTATATGTTTGTGACCAGCAAGCAACAATTTTGTTGTTTTTGTTTCCTTTTGATTAGTTTTATTACAATAATCTTTAAAATTTAATAGCTTCTAGCTTTCTTATTAATAGCGGAGCTGCTAATTAGTTATAGTTGCTAGTAAGTATTGTTAGTTGCTCCGCTTGCTTGCGTAGCTAGCAACAAACAATAACAAGAGTTGCTAGTAATTGCTTCGCTATAACGACTAACAAGCAAGAGGGAGAAGCTAGCAGTAGCTGCGCAAAAGAAAGACTTATTAGTTAGCTGAGCAAGCAACCCAAATATTTTTATAGTTGCTTCGCTAGAAACCTTGCTTTGCTATAGAAAAAAAAATTGTGTAGCTACTCTTACTTCGTTATTAAAAGAGTAATCTTCTAAGCAATCATAAATTTATTTCTTTAAGTAAATTATTATAATGTTTATTTATTGTAGCGAAAGCGACTGGTTCTTCGCTAGCTGCTCGTAATAATATCGTATTTATAACTAGAAGCTAGCTAGCAGCTAACGCAGTTGAAGCGGTAAGCTTTCGCAATCTAGCTAGTTGCGAAGCTAGCTGTAAATTATAAAACATTATTTATGATATAATAAAATTATAATTTTTATATAAAAATTAAAAAGAATTGAACAAAACGATTTATAAATTTCAATATTTTCCTTTTCATTTAGTAGATCCTTCACCTTGGCCTATTTTACTTAGTTTTTCTTTATTAAATTTAACAATAGGAGCTGTAGCTTATATGCATGGGTTTTCTTATGGTGGGTATATTTTAACATTAGGATTCTTATTAACAACATATGGTATGGTTTTATGGTTTAGAGATGTAGTAATAGAAGCTACATATTTAGGTCATCATACTAAAGAAGTTAAAAACGGTATAATGATGGGTGTATTATTATTTATAGTTAGTGAAGTTTTTGCTTTCTTATCAGTATTTTGGGCTTTCTTTCATTCAAGTTTATCACCAGCTATTGAAATAGGAGGTACTTGGCCTCCTTTAGGTATTACTCCTTTAGATCCTTTTGCAATACCACTTCTTAATACCTTCTTATTATTATCTAGTGGTGCATTTATTACATATGGACATCACGCTCTAATAGCTGGAAATAGAAAAGCAGCTATAGATGGAGTAATTATTACTATTATTTTAGCTGTTATTTTTACGGCATTACAATATTTTGAATATTCTGAAGCAGGATTTACTATGGCAGATGGGGTATATGGGTCTGCTTTTTATGCTTCTACTGGACTTCATGGAATCCACGTAATTATAGGAACTCTTTTTATTGGAGTATCTTTAGTAAGATTAATTAATTATCAATTAACTACAAAACATCATAATGGATTTGAATCAAGTATTTTATATTGGCATTTTGTAGATGTAGTTTGGTTATTCTTATTTGTTGCTGTTTACTTCTGGGGTAATACATAATTAATTACTAATATTTTCGCTGCTAGCTTCTCCCTAGCTACGCAAGGGGGTATTTATTAGTAATTTTATTTGCAAGCGGAGCTGCTGCGCAGCTACAATATTAAAAAAAAAAACTTCTGTTTATAGCTTGCTCCGTTAGCAAATGTAACCTAATCTATTCCTTGCGAAGCTTCCCCCCTAAATCAAATACCGATACAAAACTTTATTTTCTTAGGTTGCTTAGCGTAGCAATCCCCTTGTTGCGAAGCTAGCTAGGTATTAATTATAACTTTCTTGCGAAGCTATTCAAGCCTTATCTATTTAATTAATTAGAGCTAAGAATTGATTGGTGGCTTACCAACTTCTTGTTGCTTGCGAGAGGGAGAAACTAAGCTACAACTACGATTAGCGAACCAATTGCTTCGCTACAAGGGGATCCCCTGGTTGCATCCCCTACTTGCGCAGCAGCTAAGCAGCTAGAAGCTAGCAAGTAGTTTCAAAATTTAAAATATAGCTGCTTGCGAAGCTAAGCAGCAATTGCGAAAGCAGCAATTCTTTAAAATTTAATTACTTAGCTAGTTGCATCCCCTTGCTTCGCTAGAAGCAGTTGTTATTGTTATTGTTACTACGTTACTATTACTATTACTAATCGAAGATATAACTAGTGGCTAGCTTCGCAAGCAATAGCTGCGCAAACGACTAACAAGCAAGTAGCTAGCTAACTTCTAACTAGCTTCTCCCTAGCTGCGCAAGTAAGACGTTCTAGGGTAGCAATTACTAAGCAGCTGCTAAGCAAGCAAAAAGTAGGTTTTTAAAATAAAAGAGCCTTTAATTTAATGGTAGAATGGTTTCTTGATGAGGAATTTGTAGAAGTTCAAATCTTCTAGGGCTTAGTTTAATCTTAATTAATAAAATAAATTTGCTTTAATTTTGATAAAAATAACCTCTTTTTATATTAATTTTGTTTAAGTTTAGATTACTTATTTCTTATTCTATTTATCAATGTGTAGTTACTGCTTGCTTTCCAGCTGCTTAGTTAATGCTTCCCTCTTCCCTCTCCCTACCGAGCAAATTTGCTAGCTTATCTAAGCTAGACTTGCGTAGTTTTAAAAAGAAACCTTGCTTAGCATCCCCTAGCTGCGCAAGTAGCAGCTGCGCAGCAGCAAGCTTGTTAATAGCGCAGCTGCTAACTAGGAGGGAGGAGAAGCTACTCAAATTTAAATTTTTAAAAAGTTAGCTTCTTAAAGTTTAAGTATTACCGAAGGTAGCGTCTAAATTTTATGGTTATTTGCTAGCGGAGCAAGCTATAAAAAAAAATGAAGAAAGGAATAAATTTAATTAAAGTTCTTTTGCTTGCGCAGCTAGCGACTAGTAAATATGTGTTATTTTATTATAATATAAAAGTTTGCTTCGCTATAAATTTAAAGGCCTTTAGGTTTTTATAATAAAGCCAGTTTATTACCTGTTCTTTTGTTAATCTTTTTTTTATATTTTCTTTACTAGTAATAGCGAAGCAATAACAACTAGGGGATGCTACGCAAGCAAGCTAGTTACAAGACTAACTAGCCAAAGGATAACAGTAGAACAAATAAAATAAATTATGATTATTGCTTCGCTATTAAAAATAAAGATGAGATTATTAAAAACTCATGTTTTACTTAGATTTTTAAATTCTTATTTAGTAGATTCTCCACAACCCGCTAATATTAGTTATTTGTGGAACTTCGGATCTTTACTAGGAGTTTGTTTAATTATACAAATTTTGACTGGAGCTTTTTTAGCTATGCATTATACACCAAATGTAGATTTTGCTTTTAATAGCGTAGAACATATTATGAGAGATGTAAATAATGGTTGGATAATAAGATATACACATGCTAATGTAGCATCTTTCTTTTTTATATTTGTATACATGCATATTGGTAGAGGATTATACTATAGTTCTTATAAATCTCCTAGAGTATTAGTATGGTCTATAGGAGTTATAATTTTAATATTAATGATGGCCATAGCATTTCTGGGTTATGTGTTACCTTATGGACAAATGAGTTTGTGGGGAGCTACTGTAATTACTAATCTATTATCTGCAATACCTATTTTTGGTCCAGACATAGTAGAATTAATATGGGGAGGGTTCTCAGTATCTAATGCTACTTTAAATAGATTCTTTTCTTTACATTATTTACTTCCTTTTTTATTAGCAGCTTTAATTGTAGCGCATCTAATAGCTCTACATGAACATGGATCTAATAACCCCAATGGTGTTACTTCTAATGGAGATAGATATGCATTTCACCCATATTTTGTATTTAAAGATTTAGTTACAATATTCGCGTTCTTCTTAGCGTTATCTATTTTAGTTTTCTTTTATCCTAATTTATTAGGACATTCTGATAACTATATACCAGCAGATCCTATGGTTACTCCACCTTCAATAGTACCGGAATGGTATCTTTTACCTTATTATGCTATTTTAAGATCTATTCCTAATAAATTATTAGGAGTTCTAGCTATGTTTGGTTCTTTACTAATTTTATTAGTTTTACCAATAACAGATTTATCTAGAATTAGAAGTGCGGTTTTCAGACCTGCCATGAAATTCTTCTTCTGGGCCTTCGTTGTTAATTTCATTATCCTAATGTGGATAGGTTCTCAACATCCTAATACTCCTTATGTTGAAATAGGTCAAGTGGCGACTGCATTCTACTTTGCTTGGTTCTTAATTATAGTGCCAATTATTGGAATGAGTGAAAATACCTTAATAGATATAGCAACAACTGCGAAACCATCCAACAAAAATTTATAGTTAGCGATCTGTAGCTTTAGTTATATCTACGATTAGCAACCTGCTTCGCTGAAGCAATTACCTTACTTATAAGCAAATAGCTAGCTACAAGTCGTTAGACTTTCTTGCTGCTTAGCTCTTTTTTTTTTTGCTTAGCTAACTAGTTATATCTTTGATATTACAAGATAGCAAGAAATAAGTCAGCTTTTTTAAGTAGATTCCTTCGCTATAAAAATATATACTAGTATTCTAGCTTGCTTCTAACTCCGTAAGCAAAGCAATTAAAAAAAAAAAGATTAATTTAAACAGAGTTGCTAGCTACTAGCTGCAGCTAATGGCTAAGCAAGGAGTAGCTTCGCTAGGACTATTAAAACGGTAGCTGTGCAACTCTCTTAGGCGAGAGTAATAAAAGGGTAGTTGTTTTTGCAACAACTTTTCTTCAATACCTTTAAGCAAATAATAAAATTTATAATCATATTTACCATTAAAATAAATAAGGTTTAATACCAACAATAGGATGTGTTTAATATATAAATACAAACGGTTCTTAAAAGATACTAGCTAGCTAGCTTCCTAGTAAATTTAGCAGCAGCTACACAGCAAGTCTAGTTGCGTTGAGTAAGTTTTATTTTTTTTCAATAGCTAGCTTAGCGTAGCAATCCGCCCCTGCCTTGCTTCGGTAGAAGCAGTTACTTCCTTCTCCTTCTAGCTCTCTTCTCCCTCTAGCTAAGCTAAGCAGCTGCATCCCCTTGTAGTTATTGTTATTGCTTCGCTATTACTATTACTAATCGTACTTGTAGCTTAGTAATTGTTATTGCTTCGCTATTACGACTAACAAGAGGGAGAAGCTAGCAACTATAACTAGTTAGCTGCTATCTTCTTGAAAGTCTAGCGACTAGCTACACAAAGCAGCAAGTAGCTTTCAACTATTTAGAGTAACAAGGGGATGCAGCTGAAAGAAGAAAACTATAATTTTTTTATATTTCCTTTTCCGGCTAGCTACTTGCTTGTTAACTTGTAGCTTCTCAATCGAAGATATAACTAGTTGCTCCGCTACTAGGTAAAAAGAATAAAAAATTTTACTAGCTAAGTTTTTGATTTTTATTTGGTATGGTTCAGGGTTGCTTCCTACCGAAGCTAGTGGCATAGCTACCCCCTATTTACCTATCGGATAGCTTCTAGTTAGTCTAGTTAGTAGTAGACTTCTTAGGAGTGTGTTTACTAATTAGCTGCTAAAGTTACAAGTTGCAGCTACTAGCTTCGCAAGCAGTTGCGCAACAACTCTTTTTTTTAAACTTTTGCTTTGGTAGCTAGCATCCCCTTGCTTCGTTAGAGAATGAAGAAAGCTTCGCTTTGAAGGGTTTCAATTATTAATTGCGATGCTGCTGCTTAGCAGCATCCCCTTCTTGTTGGTTAGCTTCGCTAGAAGCTAGCAACTAGTTATAGTTGCTAGCTTCTCCCTCTTGTTAGTCGTTATAGTAATAGCGAAGCAATAACAATTACTAAGCTACAAGTACGATTAGTAATAGTAATAGCGAAGCAATAACAATAACTACAAGGGGATGCAGCTGCTTAGCTTAGCTAGAGGGAGAAGATAGCAATTGCTTCTACCGAAGCAAGAGGATGTTAGCTGCAAGATATTAAACAAGGCAAGGGCGGTAGAAAAAAAAATATTTAGCTGTGAGAGCAGCAATTGCGTAAGCTGCTAGTTATTAAAAATATCTTATAATTAAGAAAAACAATATAATTAATATAATTAAATATAACTATGAAATTTAATTACATATTAGAAAATATAATAAATTTATTATTTAATTTAGCGGATGTTTTAAGTATATTATTACCTGTTTTATTAAGTATTGCTTTTATGACTATTATAGAAAGAAAGCAATTAGCCGCACATCAAAGAAGAGTAGGACCAAATACAGTAGGATATTATGGAATATTACAACCTTTTGCTGATGCTTTAAAATTAATTTTAAAAGAAACAATAATACCATCTCAATCTAATAAAATAGTTTTTTATTTAGCACCTGTAAGTACTCTAGTGTTTAGTTTATTAGGGTGGGCAGTTATACCTTTTGGGCAAGGTATAGTATTATCTGATTTAAATTTAGGAATTTTATATACTTTAGCTTTATCTTCTTTAGGAGTATATGGAGTATTATTAGCAGGTTGGTCAGCTAATTCTAAATATGCTTTTTTAGGGTCTTTAAGATCAACAGCAGCTATGATTTCATATGAATTGATATTAAGTTCTGCCATATTAATAATAATACTATTAACTGGAACACTAAACTATATTACGATTATTGAAATTCAACAATCTATTTGGTTCATTGTTCCTTTACTTCCTGTTTTTATTTTTTATTTTATTTCAATTCTAGCAGAAACTTCTAGAACTCCTTTTGATTTACAAGAAGCTGAATCTGAATTAGTAGCAGGTTTCTTTACAGAACACTCATCTGTTCCTTTTGTATTCTTCTTTCTAGGTGAATATTCTTCTATAGTGTTATTTAGTAGTATAACTGCAATTCTATTTTTAGGTGGTTATAATATACCTGAAATTTTTATTAATGATACGATTATTAATTTACAGGCTTTTATTTTAGGAATTAAAACTTGCATTTTTACTTTCTTTTTTGTTTGGTTTAGAGCAACTTTACCTAGATTAAGATATGATCAATTGATTCAATTATGTTGGTTAAACCTATTACCTGTAGCAGTAGCGTTTATTATTTTAATACCAAGTATATTAATTAGTTTTGATATTTCTCCTTACTAGTCGCTGCTTGCTTAGCGTAGCAATCCCCTAGCTGCGCAGCAGCAAGCTTGTTACTGTTTGTTGCTAGCTACGCAAGCAAGCGGAGCAACTAACAAGACTTACTAGCTTCCCCTGCTTGCGAAGCTAGCAATTGCTTCGCTATAACTAGTAACAGGTCGCTAGCAACAATTTTTATATAAAATATGTGAATTTTATTGCTTATGCGAAGCTTCCAAATTGCAACTTTCTTGTTGTAGTTGCTTCGCTACAACTAATCGAAGATATAACTAGCTACTAAAATTAATATCAAACGGTAGTCATTTAGAAAGGTTAAATTTTTATTTTGTTGCTTAGCAACTAGCTACTTGTTGTTGCACTAGGGGATGCTACGCAAGGCAGGCAGGCAAGGGCGGCGGCGGATGCTGCTAAGCTAGAAGTTTTTTTTTCTTTTATTGCTTACCTAGCAACGCAAGGGGATGCAAAGCTGAGAAGCTAGGTAATAAAATTTAATCTTTTTAAATAATATAATCGATTTGTTTGTCGCAAGCAACCACAAGTAAAATATGATGACAACTTTTATTATAAATTTATTAACTTTTGGTATTTTATTTTCTAGTATAATTTCTATTACATCGAATAATCCTATAATTTCTATTATTTTTTTAATTTCTGCTTTTGTTAATGCTGCAGGTTATTTAATTTTATTAGGTATTAATTTTATAGGAATATCTTACATTGTAATATATGTGGGTGCTATTGCTGTTTTATTTTTATTCATTATATTAATGATAAATATAAAATTAACAGATATTTTAGATACTGGATATAACTTTACTAAAAATTTACCTATGGGGTTAAATATTGCTTCTTTATTACTATTCATATTTTTTTCTGTTTTAGGTAGCTCATTCCTTAAAGTTACTTCTGCGCAGCTACATAATTTTTATAACGAAGCTACTCCTAGCGAAGCATTCATGAATAAAGAAATTGGTTTAACAACCTATGCGAAAGCAGCAACTACGCAAGCAACTAATATAGAAGAAATTGGTTCAAATATGAACTTTTTAAATTATATATCTGATGCTAAATTATTGGAGTTTACTCAAATCGAAGTATTAGGACATTATTTATATACTTATGCTTCTATATTCCTAATAATATTAAGTTTAATTTTATTATTAGCTATGTTAGCTATTATAATCATATCCAAAAAAAATGTAAAAAATATTTAAATTTCATTATCTTTAAATAACTAGCTTATTAGTTAGTCTTTCTGCTAGCGAAGCTAGCAGCTGCACTATTTACAAGAAAGCAACAATTTGCTTCGCTAGCAGAAGAAGCTATTTGCGGAGCTATCCCCCCTCAAAAAAAAAAAGAAAATAATTAAAAAACTCTTGCTAGCTTCGCAAGCCATAGCAAAGCTAGAGATACATTATAAATCATAACTAAAGAAGAGTTGCTTCGCTATTTGCTTATGTGGTTAGTAATTAATATGTTTAACTAGGAAGGAAGCAATTATTAAAGCTTAGTATTGTAATGACAAAATTCAAGGTTTTTTAGTTTAATGGTAGAACAGTACTCTTTCTAAGTACAGATATTAGTTCGATTCTAATAAAAATCAAATGAAAACAAAATTCTAGCTGCGCAGCAGCTGCTTGTTATTGTTTGTTGCTAGCTACGCAAGCAAGCGGAGCAACTAACAAGACTTACTAAGCAATTAATTTTAATAGTCGCTAAGGCGCTACCTGGTTTAAACACACAATTTTTCCATTTTCCTGCGAAAGCAGCTGCTCACAAACAAACAGTAGCTTGGTTCGCTAGCGAGAGGGAAGAGGGAGAAGCTAGCAATTATATTACTAGCTCTCGCAACTCAACTAAAAGATCAAAATTGGATAGTTTTTATTAGGATTGCTTCGCTAATAAAGCATTTATTACTCCAACTTGCTTTGCCTCCCAACTTCCTTATTTTTGATGGTAGCTTTCCATACTCGATAGGGTAAATTTAGTGTAATAAAACTAATCAAATAATACACATTCTAGTAGCTAGCATCTAGCTGCGTAAGCTGCTAATTGCTAAGCAACAAAATTAAAAATTTGGGTCACATAAGAGACTTGAACTCTTTACTCAGCATCCACAAAGCTGTGCTTTACCAATTAAACTAATGTGACCTTAGTTATATTAATTATTAGCTAATTAGCTTCTTGCGAAGCTAAGAAAGCAAATATTATTTTTGAATTTTTAGCTGCTAGCTTTTCGGTCTTTGCAAAGCTAACTTAGATAAAATTTAGCTTTTTTTTTTTATTTTTTTAAGTTACTGTCTTTCCAACTTTTAGTTGTTAAAAGTTAGTAAGTTTAATTTGTAATATTTGATTTGCATCCCCTTGCTTTCCAGCTGCTTAGCTTCGTTAGAAGCTAGTTAGAAGTTAGCTAGCAATTGCTTGTTACTCGTTAGACTAGCAGCTACTTGCTTTCTTGTAATTAGCGCAGCTGCATCCCCTAGTTGTTATTGCTTCGCTATTACTAGAAGTAAAACTTGCTTAGCGTAGCAATCTCCTACCTTGTTATTGTTAGTTGCTTCGCAAGCGGAGCAACTAACAAGACTTACTAGCAACCCCTTGTTGTTGGTTAGTAATTGCTTCGCTATTACTATAACGACTTTCAAGAGGGAGAAGCAAGCAACTGCTTCGCTGGGGATGCTACGCAAGCAAGACTTACTAAGCTGCAATTAAATTAACTAACGTTACTAAAAATTGGATAGCTATAGCAGAAACGGAATAAAAGCGAGTCGAACGCTTAAGGGAGCTTTTCCCAGACGATTAGCAATCGTGTTATCTTACCAGTGACGATTATTCCTTATTTTCTTAAAATTTTACTATTTTTCTAATTCTTGCTTGCTTAGCTTCGCTACCCACTCCTTGCGAAGCAAGAAGCAAAGCAATTACTTTATTTTTATAATAACGTTACATTGTTATATTGAAAAAGGGAAGCTTTATCTACTTTTATTAGCGAAGCAATCCTTTTTTTAATTAGCAGCTACTCCCTCTCCCTCTCCCTCTCCCTCTCCCTCTCCCTCTCCCTCTAGCTTCGCAACTCCTAGCTAGCAGGTTCTAGTGAATAAGCCTTGTAGCGAAGCAACCAGTAATTTGCGCAGCTACACGAAGAAGCCAGGGGCCAACCAAAAAATTAAAATAATATAAAATATAAGCATAAGCTGAAAGAAGGAATCGAACTTTCATTATACCGTCATGAATGGTATGTTTTACCATTTAAACTATTTCAGCTAATAATATTAATATCAGCGAAGCTGGTGGTTGCTTCCGAAGTTAACTACTACTTGCATCCCCTGCTTAGTAATTGCTTCGCTATAACGAGTAACAAGAGGGAGAAGCTAGCAATTGCTTCGCTAATCGTAGATATAACTAGTTGCTCCGCTACTGATATTTATATTTTTCTTATATTCACTTCTTTTATTATAGAGGTATTGTTATATTTAACACTTGCCTTAATACTAATTACATATTTGCTCCATTGCTTTTAGCTTCACTAGTAGTAATACACATTTCCTAAGTAGATATAGAGGACATAAATTTTAAAGTTTCTCATTAATAGCTAGCTGCTTGCGAAGCTAAGCAACCCATTGGATTTTTTTGATTTTTCTCC
>QDKV01004976.1_pt1 | contig 20811 bp, 26 predicted proteins | sample 1861101 | NCBI WGS metagenome assembly QDKV01 (sample SAMN04275158, study PRJNA302643) | Fungus metagenome, whole genome shotgun sequencing project. | isolation source: fruitbody | host: Mallocybe terrigena | place: Sweden | collected 2013 | reverse complement strand
ATTGAGAGGAATGACGATACGCTTTACAGACTCGGATGCCTCGAGCTGGGTCAAACTACGAGGATATCCGGACTCGCCTCTTCCAAGATTTCAAGGAATATAAGGCCACTACAAAGGATGAAGTGCCAACAATGGAAGATGATGTCTGTCTGTCCCTTACAAATAACACGAACATTTTGTTCAAAGCCATTGCAAGTGCCCGAGTGAATGAACACTTAGTTGAGGTTAGTGAGGCGACGGAGAGTGCGATGCGAAGCGCTTGGGATGATATCCTGAAATCCATGTGTTGCTCTCCGAACGAAGCTCTCTCGGAATCGTTCTTGTTCGTTCTAGCTTTTGCTTTGTTTGACATTCTATTGTTCACTGTATTCTAGCATTGAAAGACAAATTCCTCTTCCGAGGAATCAAGCCATTGAACTTGGGAGCCTCTTTCCATGGGAAGACCAGGTCGGACTCCTTCATACACTGACTTTGGCGCAATATGCTGGCGCAGTGGACTACGGCGTACCACGAGAAGTTGAGCGGGATGTTCTCGATGCCCATAGTCAGGCAAGCGGTATTTCTGCAACTATGAATGCAAAACCATATATTTTGCAACCAGAAGATAGACGCTTCGAACCGGCGGATGCGGTGATGGACGGCGTGTGGTGCTTGGGTTACTCTATTGCGAAGTCGAAATCTCTGGATGGACGACATAAGACGGAGGACCAGAAAGTTACTGGAGAAACGACCAAAATTATCAAGTGGACAGCTTCGCTCCTTAAACTTATCTTGAACATTCCAAAAATCACGAAGAAGTGCAAGGAAACGAAAGGCAAAAATCAAACTGAAGCACCAGAAGATGTTGAGGGGGAACACAAGGCTTGTGTCATGTGTCCTGGTGTCTCGGAATGTTTGCCGATATTTCCACCGTTGCGAATCGCTAGCGAAGGACATTTTTTTTCCAAAACTTTACCTCCCCCTTATATTTGCGGAATACAAGAAGAGTGCTGAAGACCTCCGGCAAGCTTTTCATCAAATTCAGATATACTGTATTTTTGGTGTGGAGCTGCTGGCGGCACTTGGTGTAACCGACTTTCCGGTTTGGGGTGTTGTTACTGGCGCAACGAAAGGCTCTATCATCATGGCCTGGAAGTCCTCGAAGTCTGACGAAAGGAAAGTGCCAGTGGCGACTCGTTCCAAGAATAAACCCCCTGCCCGTAGTAATGTGAGCGTTGTTTGATTTATGCCAATGAATGAAACTAACAATTGGTGCTGACAGCAAACTGGAGCTACACAAAGATATGAAGAACACCCTGGATGAGAGAGCTGTGTCATCTCTGTTGGCGGATCGGAAGATGTCTTTCTCGCTCCAAAACTGGTTAATGGCACGAAAGGAAAAGGTGGTCCCATCTCCTTAATTTTGACCTCTGACATTGGTATATGTGGTTTCCATCATTGTCACATCTCTTTTTCCCAACCTATCATGGCATTTTTTTCGGTGACCCTTGCTTTCATTACAATCACATTTGCATCTACGCATTGTATCTTTGCATCCCATTAGAAACTGGATTTTTTCGGAATTTACATTAGCCTAAAATCCATTCCTGGAGATGACATCCAACTCGTATTACGCGAAGAGGGTTGATCATTCGATATGAGTCGGACCTTCTCCCTCGCTGTGTTTGGGGCTCCTAATCAGGTCGCAACTACTAGAGGCCTCATTCGCAGTTTCATAGCGTAGTGTTAGCTACTAACCGTTAAAACACCCTAATTTATGGTGTGAACTTGACGGGCAAATGTAGGATTGAATCAAACATCATTGACTACCGCTTTTGGAACTGTTGGCTGTGGCATGTAAGATTGCCGTGTTGCTTCCAACCTCTTGCTACAATCACAATTACTCTCTTGATTCGCGTGTCTTTCGTCTCTGTATATTATACCTATTATACCTTTCTACTGATACGGGACCGGATATGAATTTCTTCAACTTGAAAAGCAAACCTAGAACTCCTCCTGACATTGTGCGAGGTTTGCGTGATGCTATAACTCGATTAGACAGCGGCGCTCCTGGAGATACAAGGAGGAAGGTATCTTGAACTCTCAATTCTTACCTATATGTCTCATTGACAATTCATTTTGTTGCTTGTTATAGGCCAGTGATGACGTTTCTAAGTACCTTCAACAGATTAAGGGCATCCTTTATGGCGATGGAGGTCAGCTACATGGTTACTAGCCCGCTTTTGCATTTACTAACTTGGTTCTTTAACGAAGAACCAGCACCTGAGCTCATCGCTCAGCTCGCACAAGAGACGTACAACACGGACTTACTTTTGCTCCTGGTACAGAGCATTTCCCGATTCGAATTTGAGGCTCGGAAGGACGTCGTTCAGATATTCAATAACCTTTTACGGCGGCAGATTGGCTCGCGATGGCCAACAGTGGAATATCTCGCTGGAAAGCCTGACATAGTCTTTGCTGCATTAGCAGGATATGAGAACGAAGAAGTAGCGCTGAACACGGGCATGACCTTGAAGGAGATGTTGAGGCACGAGCAGCTTTGCAAGATCCTGTTGTACTCTGACCAGTAAGTTTTCTCTCATATGTTCTATCCGACTAGCACGCGCTGATGTAAGCTAGATTTTACAAGTTCCCTCATTACATCGAAACGACAACATTTGGTATCTCCTGTGATGCATTCGCAAATTTGAAGGAGACATTGACACGACATAAACCAATGGTGGCCAAATACCTTGATCAAAACTACGATAGAGTGCGTTACTCCTCGTCAAGTATCTACCCACTGCCTCACTTTGTCGCAGTTCTTCTCATCATATGCAACCCTTATCCTCTCTAACAATTACGTGACCAAGCGACAATCTTTGAAGTTGCTGGGCGAGATTCTTCTTGACCGGGCCAACTTCAACGTGATGACGCGTTACATCGCTAATGAAGCCAACTTGAAAATGATGATGAACCTGCTTCGGGACAAAAGTAAGAACATCCAGTTCGAGGCTTTCCACGTGTTCAAAGTGAGTTTCCGCTTTTCTGCACGTTTTATCAGATTTAAATACATATTCTCATTGAACTTGGAATGGTATGCTAGGTGTTTGTCGCAAATCCGAAAAAACCTCCTCAGATCGAAGGTATTCTTAGGCGGAACAAGGAGAAACTTCTCAATTTTCTGAAAACGTTCCATAACGATAAAGAAGGTTGGTGTGATTCGAGTTTTCTCTGCTACTTTTTTTTTTAAAAAAAATGACGTTTCTGTGATGCAGATGAGCAGTTTAGCGACGAGAAACAGTTCCTCATCGTACAGATCCAGAACCTTTAACAAAGACTCAGCCTTGAAACAGCCTCCGTTAGTCGTCCCGGATACCATTTAGTCGTGCGTTGGCGCAGCATCAGGTCGCTCTGTAGACAACTCTACGCCGTATATTGCCTTGCTGTCGTTGTTGCCCCCCTTTTCGACATTCGTCTGATGCTTCTGAGTTTGGGCTATTTCCCGACACCTTCTCGCATTGCATACCAAAGCGACACTTCTTTTTCAGGCGCAATTTCTGTACCGGACATCTTTCTGTTTTCATTCGTCGTTGTAATTCAATCCAGCCGTTGTTGCTGTCCTGTTGCTGTCGACTTCGTACATTATGATCGTAGTAGGCAATTTTGTATGCTCGATTGTATGTTCTAACCTTTTGGTTCTGTCTGTTTGACATCAGAATACCCACTAATTAATTCTCTTGAGCTCTGAGTTTTCTTGGATCCTACTATGAAGTTGAGAGTAGACGATTTTGGGTTCAAATTTTGTTGAATCAGATTCGCAAATTATCTGCGCCGAGAAGCCCGATTCGCTGTCAACTTTAATTCTGGCAATCCTCCGTACGTCCTCAATTTCAGGTCCCTTTTCTGTGCAGGCCTTGAGCTTGAGATACTGACAAGGCATCAAAAATTGACTCTGCCACATTCAATCCTGACATAGATCATGATTCATGAAAACTATCAGAAACTATGTCTAAACAGTTTCTGTCACTGCAGCTGATGTCACGAAGGTATGGTTACCACGTGGTCCATTGTCGGTGTGCATCTTATATAAGAGCCAAAGACCCTTTGACTTTCCAGCCAACTTCGTTTCTTATAAAATCAACGGCGAACGCATTAAACTTATTCAAAATGCCATCTGGTCTTACGACACCAGTAAGTCAGATGTCTCTCGCTTGACTATCAATAGCTCAATTTACCTTGTAGATGACCATAAAGCGGATCCAGCGCGAAATCAGTGATTTGAAGAAGGAAAATCTTGGAGATATTGTTTTGGAACCTACAGAAAACCTTCAGGTGTGGAGAGGTGTTATACCAGGTCCTCAAGGCAGTGTCTACGAAGGTGGAACGTTCAGGGTGGAGATACAGCTGCCTAACGATTACCCGTTCGTCTTATGTTCCGTTCTTGGTTGTTTGTTGTATCAACATTGCATTTTATAGTTTCTCTGCGCCAAAGGTGATGTTTAAAACGAAGTGGGAAATCTTGTTGTCGTATTGAGAAGCTGTGCTAATTATCCGTCTCCGGACAGAATCTATCATATGAATGTGTGTCGCTACAGTTCAAATAGAAACTGATTCAGATCTTGAAGTCATCCTGCAGATCTCAGAGCAAGGCGGGATTTGCATCGACATCTTGAAAAATAATTGGTCACCTGCGTTATCATTATTCAAAGTCATGCTCTCATTATCTTCGTTGTTGACCGATCCCAATCCTAGTACGTCTTTTGTCTTTCATTCATCTGCAGTCATTCAAAAAGTGCTTTTGAACGTGTAGAGGATCCTCTTGGTACGTTACTCGTCGAACTACCGTTTTTGTTCATCAATTTATGTTTCCATGTTATCTTTCATTTCCAACCAATCTCTTTTCTTTTTCAATGTGTAGTTCCATCAGTTGCTACTCAGTATGTCCGCAACCGCAAGTCGCACGACACCACGGCCCAGCAGTGGACAGAGACGTATGCGAAAGCCTCCCCGTCCATACCTGCACCTCCAAAGCAAGGGGTTTTAGGGGTTCTTCCCACATCGTTGTCGCCTATTATATCGTCTGCAGTGACGACTGCGCCTGCTGAAGTCGTTCAAACACGCCCCTCGAGGTCGTCTAGAACAAGCAGCTGGCGACACGAGTCTGCTGCTGGGCCATCGACGACAAACGCTAACACTTCAAGGTCCAATGAGGACGCTCGTGCATCTTTAGCATCTTCAACGGTTTCGGAAGAAATTATCGTTCTCGATTCAGATGAAGATACTCCAGTGCGCGACTCATCAAAGGGAAAGAAGCGAAAGAGACAAGCTCGTCAAAAACGAAATGATACGCTGGATCATGATTCCGAGCATGATGAACATGCCAAAAGGACTAAAACCCAATTTTCGAGCGCTAGATCTTCAACGCTTGCCTCCGGCTCTGGAGATGTCATCATTATTGAAGATTGAATTATGCTTATTTATTTTTTGAACTCTTGAACTAGATATTCAGCTTGGTACTGAGTTTTTTTTTGTTCTGGGTACAGAGTATCAGAAATTAAATGTAATCTCTATGAGCTTGGAAAAATACATGTAAAGTACATATAGCTAGCATTGTCATCTGAACATGATACCTGAATGGTATAAGCTTCAGCGTCCAATCAAAACAAAAAAAAAGAGTAACAATACCTTTACAGTCCTTTGTTCCGCAAAGGCATTTCTTGTAAATGTTGTCCTTTGGTTTCTCGTCGTCCTCATGTACTTCAGTTTCATCATCGTCATCATCATCCCCGGGGTATATTCCCTGATAATTGAAGCAGATTTCTTCGTCGGGATCAATATCTCTATTGGAAAAAACGACAAGAAGAGGCTTTTGAATGTTTCCTTCATTGATATAGCAGGGATAGAGCCGGCAATTTGGATTACAAGAATGATTCTGAATCCATTTTAGTATAGCTTTAAAGAAAAGCACAAGATGACACACTAGAAATCTGGTAAACTGGAAAATGATATAAATATATTAACTGATGGAGAGAAATGGATAACCCACATTGCCAGCATGATACGCATCCACAGTATAGAGATTTGTCCATTCTTCATCAGGCGTCCCATCTCTTAAATGATGAAAGTCAAGGTCGAAGAGATAGGTGATGCCAGCTTTGTTATATTTGCTAATAAACCAATGAATCAATGTTTTATACACCAAGAAAAAAGGATATGCATACAATCCTCTCGCATTGGCCACTTTGTCTGTCAGAAGCTCTCCTGAATAGATGCCGATAAACGTTCCTTGTGGAATTTTCTTTGGCCCATTGAATACCCCTAAATTTTAGCTTAGAGAATACGTTATATCAAATTTGAGGTCATAATCACCCCAACCCTTGTCGCGCGTCTTCCGTATAACTACCCGAACTTTCCTGCCATGTTGTACAACCTAGTTTTCCAATTTTTTTGGTTAGTTACTGTTCTTTTGTTGAGCGTTGTCAAATTTCACCCTATTGCCACATTCAGGTCCACACCAACACATATTGTTGCACTCGAAGATGGGATATCCAGCCAATTTTAACTTCCCGTTCTTATCATAACCAAATTCGGTCGCATTTTCGCTCACTACTTTGCCCTGCCGTATCGCGCAAGCACAGGTTTTGGACTTCGGGTTGCAGGCGCCACGGCAATCACATCCTTTCAAATTCTTCAAATCGGGGTCTGGCACTCCTTCACCATGCCACATTTTATTACTGTACCAGAATTCCCAAGGGGGAGTAGACTGATCGTCTACGTCGTTTTGGATTTCGATCGGCGGGGCATCCCGTTCGTCATCAGCAGTATTTTCGAGGATCATCGCCTCGTATACTTCGCGAATGTCACTCAGCTTCTTCACTTCTTCGGACTGGCGGTTCATATGGTCTTGAATAGCGGAAGGTAGCTTCGACGCGTAATGGACCTTCGGAAAATTCGTCGGGTGGATGCGATACGATTCAAAGCTGAAGGCCGGAAAGCCGCCCAAGGTCTTTGAACAAATCGCAGCCGTGTTAGCATCGTCGGGTGTCGTGCTTCTGCTAGTGGCAACGGACAAACGGGGAACTTGTTCCCCGTCAAGGGCAGTCAAACGTGGATCTTCGCTCGACATCGAGTATGAAGAAACTCTTGAGGAGCGACGTGTTGATGGAACCGAAACCGGAGAATTTCGACTTGGTCCTGGTTCGCTAGAGGCATCCATCCCAGAATCTGGTGACGCCATTTTAGGTACCCTCGACAACTTGACAGTGTCCTGTGAAGGGATAAGACGATCCAACGGAAGTTCATCGGAGTCGAAAGACATTCTATCATCACTTGCAGGTGGCCCCTCGTCCATCGAAACGCCATCTTCAGCCACGTCAAATTCGTCAGCTTCGCGCATTGCATCCTCGTCGGATGTAACATCGGTTCGTTGTCGTGTGGATAACGTAGCTTCTACCTCCTTCGAAGACGTCGAAATATTAGATTCCTGTCCCGTAAGAGTTTGCGAAACGACCGGTGACCCAAGGTTTGAAGAGGAAGCCTTTTCCGCACTGGCAACAAGAGTTGACCTAGTAGGGGGTTTCAGAGGAGAATGGCTCTGCTGCGATGCTTGGATAGGTGATCCAGTAGACCTGGCACTCTGTCGTTGTCTCGTTAATGAAGGCGTCCTCTTGTCGATTGCGTTGGGTCTGGAAGTGGGACTTGACTCGATCGATTGACGTTGCGGCTCGTTAGTTGGGAGAATGTCCCTTATTTTTTCCCATACTTTAGAGACTTTGGGTGATGGGGGTTGATTTGAAGACGACAAAGGTTTCCCATTATCGGATTGCAATTCCTTGAAAGACGCGCTCTCAACGTTGCTAGTGGGAGTATCCCTAACAATACGTGTGTGCAAATGAGTCTGGCCTGAATTTTCAGGTGGGGTCACTGGTGGTTGAAGCACCAATTCTTTTGCAAAGATCCGTGCAGGCATTGTGCCTGTAACCACTGAGTACTATGAATAACAAACCTAAGATCAACATATACCTATGGATGCAGAAGTCTTTGGACTCAGAGATAACACCCTTTCCTCTGAAGTTTTGGTCTCGTCTACCCCATCCGAGATATCGAATGTGAGGTCAATAGCTGATGCAAGTGAATTCCCCAGCCTCTGGAAACCTTGACGTCCATTCTCGTTGTTAGCAGAAGTATTTGTCTGAGAAACGCTTTGAGTCGATTTCCGTGCTTTCGATTTCTGAGGGGAAAGAAAAATATGGGTTAGGCTTTAGTGACATGCTCAGAAAAAATGAAAAACGCAACAGGTACTAGAGAACGATTGGGTGGTAAACCACTGGGGCTTCGGGGGCCTAAACCTGGTTTCATACGTGGTGATTGTGAAAAGGGAATACCCAACGCAGTATCGAGATCACGCATGTTGATAGAACTCTCGTCGTCATCAGAAATAAGACTTGACCTTTTGAAGATTTCTGAATTATCGAACCCTGCACGCAAAGGAGAATGTGTAGACAAGGATGAGGGCGAGGCCTTGTTTGGCACTGCAACCCTTGCAGGAGTGGAATTACTCGAAGGTGCCTTGGGACTAGGCAAGTTGCTTGCCAGTGACATTGTCGGTACATCTGATGGCACGGACATAGAGTTGAAGCCTTGGCGGTTGAGATGTTTCTTGGAAGGGCCAGATGAGGAACCGACAACCCCGGGCTCCTGCTGTTGTTCATAGTCATGACCTGTAACACTAGTTGCAGTTGCTCTCATCGGTCTCATTTGCTGCTCAGATGGTGGCGGTGGTGTCACGGGAGTAGAAGGTGTGGGAGCAGTCGCTGATAAAGTTGATTGAATGCTGGTCACGGATGTGCTCTTTAAAAAAGAGTCTATGTCCTGCCTCTCATCGTCATCGTCTGAGAGATGTAGTATGCTGGAATGTGAGCCATCGGGCCCCGTCGCAATGCTAGGGGAAACAGGCTCCGGATCCTTACTCGCAGTTCGAATTTGTGATGACGTTGTCTGTCTAGGACTTTCCTCGTCACTGTCGATAATCTCAATAATCTCTTTAGAGGTGTTGGACCTCTTCCACGACGCGGCATCACTCTTGTTTCTATTCGGAGTCTTGTGTGCTGCAAAAGGCGAAGAAGTCGATAATTTGGCCTTCCCCTTGTCACTCGAGAGAGGGAGAACACCGTCTTCATTGTCGGAAATTTCGATGACATCAGCGGAAATCGATTCGGGCGTTTTAACTAGAAGAGAACTGGTAGCCTTTTTTGACGATATCCCTGAGAACAAGGCAGAGTCCAGAGAGCTTGGGATATCGTTTCGTTTGGGCGCATGTGTGGGTTTTGGATCAGATAATTTTCGTTGGGATTTTGGAGCGGTGGAGAATGGGAAACGCGAAGGGGCACTTGTGATAGAGGAAAGAGGTGGACGGCTGGTTGCAGTAGCAGGCGTATGGTGACTGTTTGACGATAGCTGGAGACGCGTTTGAAGAAGTCGACCACGGTCCGTCTCTCCAACTCGTGAAGGCAAGGGAGGAGGACGCATGTTCGGCACAGTACCTGGACTTGAGCGTGCATTGCGGGAAGATTCGGCATTCGCAACGTTGCCCGAGCTAGACACGCGTCGAGACACGGCTAAAGGCGTAGCTCAGAAATCATTTCGTGAACAATTAACAGAAAGTAACCTTTCCCCAAGAAACGCTTAGCAATGTTGAAGGGATGGCTAGCATCACTTTGTTCGCGTCTTGCACGTTTTGCCGTTCCTTCTAATCCCCAATCACTTTCTTTCCTCTTCTGCGTTGGACGTTCATGAGATTTTGCAGAGCTCTGCGGGGCAGGAGTGGCACGAATTTGGTCCTCCATGTCAGAATATTCATCACCAGACATTTCAGACGGCTCTTAATTGAGAAGCGTAAGAAATTGCATAAAAAAGCAAGGGGGACATGTACCTTTTAATGCTACCCAAGTTGGCAAATCAGGATTTGGATCTGTCTCAAACATGAATCCAAGCGAATTACAGTCTACCACAGTAACATCAATGAACTTGTCGAATGAAGATGGTGACAAGGAGAAGTGATCTCGACCAGAACACGTGGTCTCAATCCGATATAGGCTTAAATCAACACCGAAACGACAGAACTCCAGGAAATCTTTTGGATATATATATAAAAGTAGAAGACGGTTACATTAATACGTTACGTTAAACCCAACGCAGTTGTCCTCTCCACTCTCTTCCACCTATTGATGAATGTTGTCAACAAGACAACAGGCCAAAAAACTCTATCCCACAAGCCCAATTTCTTCAAGGTCAGTTCGCTATCACGCTGTTGGGGGGTAGTTGAACCTGGGGTAGTGGGGAAAACCTCACTACCACGCTGCAATCCCTGTCTTCTGCGTGGTTCCCTGATTCGGAATTGATAACCAATGATAATCCAGATTGAAACGGCTGTGAGGGGAAGGGCAACAGCCAGGTATTGAGCAAGTGTTCCTTTTCCAGATGGATTTATCACGGTGATGTTCATCGAGAACACATTCTGTTCAAGATTGTGACGGTCAATGGGAGATAGACAATAAAAGTACTCACGGCACAAAACCCGGCAGGAAGGAAGATCATTGTAAGATATGTAAGTTGTTTCATAGCTGCAAATTCATAAGGAGAGTCATGGAGGTACAAATGAAGTCGTATGCACCTGCGTTGTCTTTCATAGCTGCCTCTGTCAACAACCGCCTCTGTCTGTTGTCCTCGATTTCAACACGGGAAAAGCCCTAATCACTGGAAATCAACAGCTTTGCCGAATTGGAAGACACAACTTACCAATCTCATAACATTCTTCAACCTTAATTCCATCATGACACGGCTCGCCTCAAGTCTCTCGATCTGTGTCAATAGAGTATGGCATTCTCTGTTCATAAGGTTCTCGCTGTGTTTCCTTCGATTATCCGACTCTTCTGATTGATCAACATCATCCCCTACTCCTTGGTTATCTTCACTGGATAGCTGAAAGGAAGGGTTTGGAGTTTGGAGTATGAAACCGATAGATTTGTTGAAATCAACAAGAAGAGAAGTAAAATAAAGAAGATGGGCTCTTATTACATGCAGATCTCGGGTCATTGTGTCCCATTGATCTGTGTAGAGCACTTGAGATTCCTGCAAAAAGATTAACAGCAACCCCCTACATGACTCTGTAAACTTACTAAATGGCATATGTGTATATACAGCTGGTCGAAAGCCTCGTCCCACGCGTATACAGCATACCAGAAGTAGCTGAGAAAGACAAAAGTAGGATCACCTGAATCCTTGAAAATGTTGCACCAGTACACCGATTTGCCAGTCAAATGCACCCTGGTCCGTAGAGTTTCAGCTGTGGTAGCCATATGTTTGCGTGGAGGATGCAGAGAAATAATGGTGCTATCATTACGTGAGCGAACCATGTGTAGTGCCATTCGATCCAGAAGAAGAATCTTGTCAGCTAAGTAGATGGTTAAAAAGGCAATACAATTCATTAAGGGGAATGCAAGCACGTACTAGATGGAATGGGCAAAGGAGCCTGGATATCAATGGTGAGCTGAGGTTTGTGCTTTATTGTTGCTCGAGTAAAAACACTTCCGTCTTGAGTGGTGACGGGACTTGGAGGCTCAGTCATCAAACTCGATACACATCGGATGAAAGAGAAGACGACAGTAATATCTGGCGCAAACCGTCAGTGGGTCCCTACGGGCAAAACCTGTCAAGACGCACGATCGGATCCATTAGATTCTATATTAGACTGGAAACGACAAGGAGTCCAGCCAATTGTCGACGAAAAAAAGAAGGGCTCCACGTTGTAGCGGGAACCAATCATTTGTAGAACGGGGCCAGAGCAGTCGTCCACAAAGAGCATACGAAGTCGACTATCCTTTGATCTCTACGGGAAAAGATAAAAAAGTAGGCATAGAGAAGCAAAAAATAAAATGACTCACCCCGTTGAGAATGCCCTGCCAATGGTTATCCTGCGTGACTCCATTGACCTCCCTCGCACCACCATCCACAAACATTCCATTCTTTTTCACGTCCAAATAGTGTATGACGCAACTATGTGTCTTGGTATCTATGATCTTCAACAATGCGCTTTTCTTTTGCTGGCGTTCTGTCCAATTTGGATAGCGAGACTGGGGGTATTTACACCAACAGACGTATTGATTAAAAGCTCTCTTGTGATGGCATGGTGAAGCTGACATGGGGATATGGCTGTAGGGATCTTCCAGACGTGTTTTATCGACCTTTCCGATATCGTGTTAAAAAAAGGCTGGCGCTAAAGAGAAAACGTGCACCTCATCTTCAAGGTCAAGAAATGGCCAAGGTCCTAGACGAGGTCAGTACTAGGTCTAAAGAATATTAATTTGAGTGATACTCACCAAAGGGCGCTCCATGCCTATGCCGTGGGTGAGAGTGATTCATATTGGGCCGGTATTGCAAAAGCAGACGCAATGTGGTTTTATGCTGTGGAGTCGTGTACGGCAAATGGCGCCGCTCAGTATTCTGATTCCTGTCACCCGCAGCGCTGAAATTCAAAGTTCAATATTCAATTTCCATTGTCCAGCAGCTTGCAACGTTGCTTGCCTGCAATTCGTACACTGGGCAAACAATGGGTCATCCTTTTACAGTTGCTGGAATTTCAGCATATATAAGGCTGGAATTTGCCGTGGAGCAAAGGGCTTTGCCGGGTCGTCCTTCAACTTGTCAGAAGTCGGTGAAAACTGCGAGGTAGCTGGTTATGACATCTGGTCCTGCTATTGGCACCCTAGTCGTGTTCATTCTATCCACCATCTGCGTCATTTTCCCCTTCTCTTTTCCGATCCCATTTCTTGGCCATAGACGGGTTCACATAAATCTGACGACAGCACCTATCATCGCGATCCTCGTTCTCTTGGCAGCTCAATGTCTAATTCCGAAAAACGTGAGTCATTGTAATGTGACTTCCTTTATTTGTAGCTTATACTGAAGTTACAAGATACGCGATGGTATTGTGTAGGTCACTGCTCCTTCAACCCCCATAATCGCTGATGATCAAATATCCCAACCTGCAGAGGCACCGACGGAGTCCAGCCATATAACATACTCATCCTCTTCTTTTCGCTCGCCTACATGGCTATAACGCTCGATATCACAGGTGTACTACAGGCAGCCGCTTTTTGGGTCAGCAACAAGGGAGGTTCAAATGGTTGGAAGCTTTATACCTATTTCTATATCATGTTAACGGTGCTCAGCATCGTTCTTGGAAATGACCCAATTATTCGTACGCCTCCTTTCTTGACGTTGCTTGTTTCGCAAGTGACATAATTTCTCATAACAGTATCTGGTTAGTGCGCGTATCGCTCATGATTTAAACATTAATTCCTCTTGTAGGAACCCCATTCTTGGTCTATTACACACAAGTGAACGAGGTAATGATCATATCAAAGAAATCATCCAGTACTTACCATTCCAAAGCTTGACCATATCGCTTGGCTTATGTCGGAATTTGCTGCGGCAAACACGGCCAGTATGGTACTCTTTGTTGGAAACCCGACCAATGTTGTTATATGCGAGGGATTCCGCATAAACAATGCAGCCTTCACCGCCTACACAATTTTACCATTCCTTGCGTGCAGTATCACTTGCTTCATCGCGCTTGTGACCCAATTTCGTTCTTCCAAATATATTCCCAAGCGTCTCGATGTATCCGGAGACCTAGACGTCCGTGCCGTCCTACTAGACCCCATCGGTGCATGGGTTGGAAGCTTTATACTCGGGAGCTGCCTGGTAGTCGCTATCGTGGTCAGCTTTTTCCGTGTCGATGTCTGGAAGATCACTTTGCCGTTCGCCTTGGCAAAATTCGTTTTCGATATTACGTGGGACTATTACCGCTACACTAAAAAGAAATCCACCTCTGGCCAACTCGCGACGAAAGACTCGGATGACGAGCTTGGACTGACAATGGGAGAGGATGAACTTGTTCTTAAACAGCTGAAAGCTCACCGCATAACCCCGGCTGCAATCGAAGATAGTGAAACAGAGACCCGGGCGCCAGAGGAGACACAAACGGCTGAGAATATTTCTTTCTCGTCAGCGCCCCTCCAAACGCGAAGAAATACAAGATCGAGTACCAAACAAACGGACACTGCAATCGAAGATAGTGAAACAGAGACTCGGGCGCCAGAGGAGACACAAACGGCTGAGAATATTTCTTTCTCGTCGGCGCCCCTCCAAACGCGAAGAAATACAAGATCGAGTACCAAACAAACGGACACTACTTTAGTGCGGGATTACCCGCTGAAGCTTCAGGACGACCCATCTTCACCTCCATCGCATTTTGTCATTGCGAAGCGCAAGGCGAAGAAGTTTGCCAAGCGTTTCCCCACAATCAACACTGCCCTTCCTCGACTACCATTTGCACTTGTTCCCTTTGCTTTCTCACAATTCATCCTGATCGAAGCACTCGCACACCAAGGCTGGATAGAGATTTTTGGACGCTGGCTCGTTATTGCGACCGATCGGCAAATCTACCCAACTATCTGGTTGGTTGGGGTCCTTGGTGTGATCCTCTGCAACTGCAGTGGGACCAACATTGGAGCCACAATCTTGCTCACAAAAATTGTTCGACATGCAATACTTTCAACTCCTGCAGGAGCTGAAGGCATCAATCTAAATGCATTTAACCGGTCGGCAGCAATCGCACTTGCTGTCGCTTCCAATATCGGTGCCGTTTCTTTTACTTTTAGTGCAAGTCTTGCGGGATTACTGTGGAAGCAAATTTTGAAACAGAAGGGAATAACTATTAGCCAAAGAACTTTTGCAAAGTGGAATTTGTTGCCACTGACGATTATGACAGTTGTTGGCTTGGGCGTTGTATCTGCTGAGATGGCAGTGCTTTTTTAGGTGGGATATAGGACGTTATCCTCCATTTACTGATTACTAATGAAGCTACTCAGTGTAATTGCATACCCGAAAAGAATTGAATTCCACTAACAGCTGTAGTCAGTCCATAAGTGGTCAGCATGTTTGGTAATACCCTCAATGTCTAATAGTCGAAACTTCATTCAAACCCAGCTCAGATCAGTCGAGTCATGTTCTCGATTGTATAAACTGCTCGAATTCGACTCAAAGCGATTCTCCTGAACACCTTTAACAATTTGACGATGATCACTCGAATAAATCTTACGCATTCGAAATATCAATCTTATCGATACCAAAGGAGGAGAACTTCTATATATTAAGAAAAGGAATCCTCGCAGACACAATGTTCGGGGAATCCGAATCTGAGAGTCCCCGGGTTCCAAGCCCATGGGACTCGTTCATGCCCTCTCCAGCTTCGTCCAGCCTTGCTCTGAACAAAACCCGTCGTACTCCTAGTCCCCTAGCCGTCGAGCTCATTCCGAGACTCGTCCCCGAGTCCGATGAAGGCAACGTGGAATACAAGCTGCAGCTACTCAATCCGTCTTCTTCACGCTTTGCGCGCCTTGTCACCCAGTTGAAATGGAGACTTCTTGAAGGGGGAGGTCAGGCATATTATGAGCTTGGAGTTGCTGATTCTGGAGACCTTATTGGCCTTTCTCGAGATGAACTCGAGCGGAGCTTGGAAACTCTCGAAATGATGGCAGGGGAAATTGGAGCCAGCGTGATTGTGGTCAAGGAAATTGAGATACCGGGTGTTTTGGCTACGCTTGTCAGAACGCGAGAAAACAAGACCTTTGAATCAGATGGGTCATCTTCGTCTTTTACTTCTGTTGAAGGCTATTCGTCGGCGATGGAGACGGAGACTGAAGGTGATTCCCTATCCGGAACAGATGCCGACGAGGAAACATTGTCAAGGACCATCATTCTCGCAAAGCCTCCGACTGAGTCCGGGTCAACACCAATTTTCTCGATGGATTCTGACACTGACGACGCGCCGAATGTTACACAGGGCGACAACTTGGTGTCCATTCCTTGTCAGTCACATTTTCGCGTCGACCTTGAAATCTCTTCGGTCTTCAAACCTCGCCCAATGAAAACTCGAGCTCCCAATCAAGCACATTCCCATCTAGGGGGCAAAAACAAGCGCAACAAGAAAGAGAAGCACGTAGATTCCGCAAAAGGGTCTGCAACCGAGGACAACTCGAAGAAAATAGACAAATCGTTACAGCGGAGACAACATCGCGATCGTCGGCGTGAAGAAAACCGAAGATTTTTGAACGCAGCGCCTGGTTTGGATGTCCCAAAATTTCAAGCAACTTCCACTCTTGTTCCGGCTGTCCCTGAAATAGACACTCTCACCAAAAGTCTAATGGCCATACATCTCAATGAACTTCCGATCGACACCGTACGCATCGATCATGTTGAGGATGATGATGAAGTATTTTCTTCTCCGAAACATAATTTGCCTTCCATTCCCACTTTCAGCACTGGAGAGTCGCATCTGAAAGTGGATACTGTCGCAATCGCTGGTGCAGTTGGCGCCAATACTAATGGAGAAGAAAAGCGTTTGCTTGTCGAGGCGCTCGTTGTACGAAAAATGTCGCATCATGAGGCATTCCTTGATTTTGGTGGTTTCTCATTAATTTAATTTCTTCCACTATCTTTCCTTCTAGGTCTTTTGTCTGATACGTATAGACTTTCGTCTGATTGTCTGTATTGCTTTCTAAGTACTATTTGTTGTTATTCGATGTCTAGATTGGACATCTAGAAATAATGTAAGTAATTGGACACTCAGAAGTTTCAACTTGATTTCTTCAGATAGAGAAGGTAGTTATTTAAGCGAATCCCCTCTTCTCCCTATACCATCGTTTTGACTACGCAGCGAGCTATTCCTCGAGAATTCTTTCTTCCACTGCGTGATAATTTCCCCTCAGGTCCAAGGCACGTCATTGTCCTCATTTATGTCTTCCAGGCCCCAAGCACTAAGTACCGTCAGTTGCACACCGAATCCTCAACTTGAAAGACACGATGCGGTCAGGTAGCTCGTTACATCTGACAATTTATTTCTGTCTCGCCAAACTTCACGGATATCGCCACCTTGGGTGCATCCAACCAGTATGTCTTATCACGACGCGATTCGTCGTCCTTGGTTGTGTGTTCCCTCTTTTTGATCCATCCCCACTCATCATCCCATTCGAGAAGACGTGCTTCAATTGCGCAATAGGGCCCCAGAAAAGCGATGCCATACTCGCAAATAGTTGTCACTTCCTTCGGCATAATGGCACGATAGTGCCGCGTATCGCATTGGTCTAATGCTGCTTTCGTCCCCTTGGAGAGCTGCGAACGCCCAAATTCGCGATATCTTTTTCTGGATGCGCGAAACGTTTAAACTGAACAATGGTTCCCCTGTCCTTCTGATGAACCGCCATATCCACTCGACCATCCCCAGCTTCTGCCTCCATCATGATCGTCCACTTCGGCTTCAGGGCCCCAGCGGCGCCAGAGAAGTAAGCATAAACATAATATGGGTATACTGCCTCAAAGCTCCCAAAAATGCGCTGCTGAACATCCTCAAGGAGAAATGTCCCAAAGTCATTTGCAAACTCGGAGAACTTCCCTTCGACCATGGCCCTGAATAACACGACACTTTTACCGCGTCATTCTGGGGTCATACGACTGTTGAAATCCCGCCAGATCCATGCACGAAACTCGGATCGAATTGGGTATGCGAACAAGAGCTCTGTCAGGAGCATCAGAAAGTAAGGACTGTGCTCCAATCAATATGTAGGAAATTTAGGAGGCATGAAATGTTACCTCAATTGTTAAATATCCCGCATAGTACATCAAGCTCCACAATTGTTTTGTGGACATATTCAAGATCCTCAACGCCGTCAGCCACGTTTTTCGGAGAGAAAACATCATGACGAACGAAGAGTATTCGAGATCGACATCAAATTGAATTTCAATCGTAAGGCCAGCAACTCAGCGATACGATTTTGGATGGGTATGTCATGGCCTGCAACAAGATCAGCGTCGAGGCGGGGTGAAGTAGAACTATTTACCAGATTTGGTCCACCATGTACCCAGGTTGCCTGTCAAGAGTGTATTAGAGACGGACCATGGATTAAAAAATCTGGCACCATTCCGCATGGAATAGCCATCATACCATGTTTCAAGCTCCTCAAACGTGAAGGGAAGTTTCTACGGCAAACGGACATTAGTTGTCGTCCATGAAACCAGCCCATTGAATGTTTATACCTTTTGATCATTGCCTCGATCGTACAAAGTTCTCGTTTCCAACTCTGTCAATATACACGAGCTGGAGTAGTCGTCAAGCCCCAGAGAAGACCTGGAAGAAGTTGTCACAAGTTCGTCGTGGGCAGAAATAAATGAACGCAAACCGAGATGTTGTTGAGATGGATTGGGGTAAGCGAACTGAGAAAGTCTTCAAGGGCGGAGCTCTTGTCTACAAGCGCTCCGATTTCTGCCAACCAAGCGAAGTCAGATGACGTTGGATCGAATAGGTCTGACCATGAGACGAAGAGTCAGATGTATTTAATGCAAGACATGGCCGGGATGAACAATAATGAGGTGAGCCGTTCCCGAAGTGCCATGAAAGAAACGGGTCACTCACACCACATCGCCAGTCCTTAATCTCTTCGAAGGGTGAACAAGGTCATCTACTGCTGTAACGTTCGGGTGTTTGCAGAAAAGGGGAAGAAACGACAGTAACTCACCGTCTTAAGGCATTTGGATGATTATGTTCAGACAATCCTGGGGGAGGGGGGTTCTGCATAAAAAGGGTGGGCAGTTTCTGCGAAGGCCCTAGCTTGGTTGCAACCTTGCAGAGATTTAAAGATTTGATGCTAACACGGGTTCCAAGGGTTCTGATTCCTACGGTAGACTTTGTAGTGCTAACGACCTTGTTGTGGATGATTTGTTTCAAGTCGTCAATGTCGAGGTCGACCTTGACCTTGATCGCCCTGGCCAAAGGATGCGATGTTCTTTGAGTAAACTACGGTGGTGTGACTGGACGTTATCTTTCCTAACCGTCATGTCTATGATCTCTGCTGCACTTGCCTCTTGTAACTCAGAGGAACTTCTCTCAATCATCAATGCCAGTCCGACTCTGGACACCATTTCACAGCTTACCGACGCATTCATTGAGCTTTCTCGACAGAACCCAGAGAAAACAGACGACTACGCATCCGCTCTCACTTCTGCCAAAAACTCATGGAAAGTCCCCAAGACCAATGGAGATCCCAGTGCACCTCAAGACGAAAGTTTTGAAGGTCTTCTCATCCGTTACTTCTACAACGCTTTGACTGCCATGCTACACGAATCCTCCACAACCTACATCCAACCGAGCAACAGCTACATCGTCGCCTCCGTCGTCTCAGGGACAGCCATTCGAAGAGGTCTCTGCTTCTCTTCAGCACAAATAGGACATATTTTTCGGGGTTTACACTTCTCTGGGTCGGATTACAAGTCCCACTGGGGCCCAGAGAGGTATGAGATCAATGCTGTTGGGGCGTGCGTGCATTTGATTGCGGCGGGGAAGGAAGTGTACAACGGGAGTCTGATTGAAGAAGCAGAGCTGAAAAAGAGACTCAGAAAGATTAAGAGTTGTATCAAGGATCCAGCTGGCTTGAGAATACTCGAGGTGAGCTCTCAAAGAGATTGTCCAAATATGTGCTCATCTTATTGAGCCTAGTTCGCGCAATCGCAAGCGGAGAACAGTTTCGGCCAGCCTCTATCTGTTGCCGACCTCTGGAAGGCAATTTTTCCGTGATTGCACATGTATTTACGAAACGTTGAAATGTATGGAGTGTGTCATCGTGGGCAATCACACCCTTGAACTTGTGCGTGTCTGGTCATCACTAAAAATCAGCATATGGAAATGAGACAAGAGGTTCAGATGTGACGGACTATCACGCTTGGTTTGAGTGATAACGCGAAACCTGCCGGGACCTCCGTCTTGATATCCTCCTTGGTTGGTTGTCACTGGGAACTCGGTGCCTACCCCCTTCATGCTGGGTAAGGGTACATGACGGTTGTTGGGAGTGCCTTGGGGATTGTTGGCAAATACTTTCGGCTGAACAACACTGCTAATAAGATTTAGAAAGATATGAGAACTTGAGTAACATACATATTTTTTGACTGGGTTGTGGGTGAAATGGTGACTGTTAAAGATTGCTGTCCGAACATCCTTCCCACTAAAAGTCGCTAAAAGCATCATTTAGTTAAGAAAGACGTGAGAGCTGAAACTTGGATCACACACCAGTCCCTCCCGGGCTTGCAAACGTTACCTGTCTTGCAGGCATATTCACTGTCCTCCTCTGCTGGTCAGCTGCATACGCGAAGTTTTCTCGACCACCTTGAATACGTGTGTTAATCCGAACCAAGGCGGCTGCTTGGCTATGCTTTTGGGCTTCTGTTCTCGGAGCACCCTTGACTAACTGAGGTTTTGGAGTCCTTGGACCTTGGTTGCTTTTGTAGTCTGAACCCTTTCCTGCGACCATCAGCTCGATATCCCGGCCTGTCAGGCTGTTGGTTCCGTGCATCTCGAGGCTTCCCATATCCTGCGTAGTCTGGATCAGCTGCCTTCCTCTCATCAAAGTATGTTTGGTAAGCAGTAGCGAGAGACGATATGGGCCCTGACGGTGGCCTTTCGGGTTTGCTGAGCGGCTTTGGTTATCTTCACACGTCATTTATCAATGTCATATCTATTAAGGCGAAGGAGTAGAATCACGTGGGCGTGTTGTGTGGCATGGGTTTACAAACCGTGGGGACAAAGAAAAATAATAAATATTTACATTATATAATAAGTATAAAATTGTACAAATAATGTAATACCAATGTTTGCAAGGGAATTCGGATCACGCGGTGAACAAGAGTGATAGCGGAGGAAAACCGGTCGCCATAGAGGCG
>QDKV01004977.1_pt1 | contig 20834 bp, 18 predicted proteins | sample 1861101 | NCBI WGS metagenome assembly QDKV01 (sample SAMN04275158, study PRJNA302643) | Fungus metagenome, whole genome shotgun sequencing project. | isolation source: fruitbody | host: Mallocybe terrigena | place: Sweden | collected 2013 | reverse complement strand
AGGTGATAGCAAGCGTGACGAGCAAAAAGATCAAACGACGAGTAAGGTGCGAGGTATTATTCCAGGTGGTTGGGATATACGAGAATTCAAAAAGAGTGGCGATAATCATGATGATAGTGGCGACGGCTCCTCCCAGTGCAGTAGCAGACCAAGTCATTGCGGCTGAATTGCGGCCTTGCACTTTGTAGACGTTGGGAGAGTTGTATGCCGTGTAGAAATAGTACATGGCAATGTGGATAACGAAAACACGATTGAAATTCACGAAAAGATGACCGAACGACCGTTTTTCGTAGTACGTCTTGAAGAACACGCGGGACCAATCTATCCTGTCGAATTTCATAAACCGGTGAGCAGTCGGAAGGTCAATGAGCCGCGTCTGTAATAAATTCGAGTTATTATATGAATGTCCTTTAGAGAAACAATATGCTAACCCTGTCATTGAGAACGATGCGGGCAATGCCCTCCGGGTACCAGAAAAGTTGATTGACGTCATCATATCCAATGATGTCCTTGTGATCTTTTTCCCGTCGCACAAATTTGCCATCAACCACCTCGTAACCTTGATCTCGAATAAACCTGTAAAGAGGCTTGATGACAGCCTTCAGATAAAGACCCTCGGGGACGGGCTCTGATCGGCTCTGACACTCGGGCGACCGGTAATAATCATCTGCACACTTAAAAATGAAGCACAGACATTCAGGAGCAAACCGCACTTGCGCCGCTTCGCCCCAGCAGAGAAGATAGAGCGCGATTTGGCGGAGACGATCATACTGGGACATGCCATTCATTGCGTCTCTCCATCTGTCATGTGCCGTCGCAAGAGATTTTTCGTGAGGGGGCTTTTTACCACGGGTCGACCTGAGGCGATTCAAGCCAGGGTTTTGAGTTTGCCCAATGGCATCGTCGAGGTCGAGCTGAGCAGCAAAGTACCACTTGCGATAGTTAGCGTTATGGCCTCCTATATAATCTGCATGCAATGAGATGAGGGCTTGATTGGGGGACATGCGAGAAGCACGGCTATCAAGCAACTGCATCAGGAAATCGAACTGTTGAAACCAGCAGGTCAGATTTTTTTTCACTTCCGACTCGATATCAAAAAAGAAAAAAAACAGAACACAAATACACACCATGTTCCTCATTGAATCCCTCTGAAAGCCGAATTTCTGGGTTAAATCGAGAAAAACATCTTCAATTTCGTCCTTCGAGAGAGGCGCTTCCCGTTCGACACTCCACGCAGGATAAGCATCTTTGGCAGGGCCCTGATACTCCGCGAACGTGGGAGTCGACGAATCAAACCGACTAGGATGAGCAGGCAACGACTCCTGTGACGGTTCAAGACGATGATTGTACGTGTCTGGGTCCGAATCTGTATCCTGCTGTGCTGTTTGTGTTGAACAGGAGCAATGAGCCAAAACGTTGAAAAAGAAAATAGAAAACAATTTGCTAACCTTCACGATATTCGTAGTAATCGTTCACATGGTTGCTATCCGAGCCGTGAGTCTCGCGGAAGTCGCGAGGGACATATTCAACATGGTCAGACTCGTTATCATAATAGCGCCTTTGGTTTGCAGAATTGAAGGGGTCATTCTGGTGGGTCTCCAGAGAATTAGACGACGAGGGATAGCCCTCCTGACTCTGAGGGCCAGGACGGGCAGGCATGGAGGAAGACAGTCTGAGGAGAGAGCGAGATGGAGGCAGATTGCAACCGCAGGTGGCAGACGAAATGACAAACAACTCAAATACAAACACCGCGGTGTCTGCCGTAAGTAATTGATGTCTTGGCCCGAATTTCGTAACGACTGCACGGCCAAGGAAATATCCCTTCGTTTTGAGGCTAGGTTGATCACGGAATGTACACTTTGTATGGCAATGCTACGGCGGTGCGCGCCCACAGAATGCTGGTTCTTCTGAACCAAACTTATTACATTTATACCCTACACATCCATACCACAATCCGAATATATAGCACGCAGGTGACAAACCCCCGGCGTGGTGTTTCAAACGAACTAGTACACTTTCGAGTTATTATGACGGAACAGCCAGGCCTCCACAGGTGTTAGGTGCATTATTATGCTCCACCCAACTGTGTGCAGCTGTACAATCGTGATGTCAGAAACAACTAGCTTGTCAGTAAACAGATGCAGATTAATTAAAGTGAGAAGCAGCATTGTGTCCTGTAACAAGCACATGTACGACAACAATGGTGTATTACATAACTGTTCAAAGAAAAAGAAAAGGTATCGCTGAGGAGTAAAAAACAAATCAGTATAGAGGGAAGTTATGTGTAAGGAATGTTTTCGTACGCATGCATGTATGTACTAGCTAGTTTGCAAAGCGATAAGATAGAAAAGGTATAGTGAAATCCGGAATAGCAGAAGAAGCAATCAAGTGGGTATTTCAATGCAAAGATGAATAGAGATGGGACTGGAACGTTGCGAACATGTAAAGTAGAACTAGAAAATATAATGCAGCAGAATTAAGAACATCAACGATTGAAAAAGAAGAGTCATGATTGTGAAATAATTAAGGAGGCGAGTGCGTAAGTTAAAAATGCTGCAGCAAGGGGGGGTATCAATGCAGAAACCAATGAACTAAAAAGAAAAACGTCCCAGGACCAATTATGCTACATTGAGGGTAAAAAAAAAGGAAAGAAAAAAGTTGGAGACATCCCGAATAGAGTAGAAATTGTTTTCTTTTTCTTAAAAAGCAGAAAGAAACAAAAAAAAAAAGCAAAACGGACAGACTTCAACAAGACGGGCCATGACCATCCCCAAACAACCTTATGCTACGTCCATGGCCCGCAGTGACAACACCACCACCACCACCAGCATACCTCGACCATCGCTTGCCCGTACTCCCACTACTCCCAACTCCGCCCGCCACCGCCCTCGGCAAATCCATAGCGAGCGTAAACTCCTCCTGTTCATCACCGCACCACACACTGCCCACCTCAAACGGCATAGGGATCGGCGAAACAAGCAACGGCTTCGACAACACACCAGCAGCCTGCACACGCTTCCTCAGATCAACCTCGCTCGTGGAGTGGTGTAGCTTCTGATGATAGGAGCTGATGGGGGTATGATGGGGATATGAAGAGACATCGTATTCGCCCCCGAGGCGAATGTCAACATCGACGACATCGGGCTCGTAGTATATAGCGGGTGAGGGTGAAGGTGTGCGCGATATGTCAAGCACAGGATGGGAAGAATGTTGAGCTGGCGTCCGTGATGGCCGAGGAGGTACCGACGACGGAGCAGATTTGGAAAGCGACGGATAAAGAGGTAAATTATGCGAGGAAGTCGGAGCAGCAGCAAAGTTTACAGGCTGACATAGGATGCTGCTGCTGCTTCCCGTCGTAGCTGACACCGCTGTTGTCCTCACCTTCGACGCCTGCCCAATGTCCCTTGGCGCGAAAATACTGCTCGTCCGTACCCTTGGTCGTATCTTCGGCCTCTCAAGCTGAGCAGACAAGTCAAACTTGAACTCGTCTTCATCGTCTTCGTCATCTTCATCATGACCGAACAAGTTATAGTCATCCGAATGTCCGAGGAACCCACTCCCGTCTCCCTTCTGGTGGAAGTCAAACCCAAATCCGAGCTCGATGTCTAGCTCTCGAGGGTCAACTATTTCATCATCGACAAGGGTTTCCTGGCTATGACTATTCTTCTCCTCTTCCTCATCATCGCCTTCCACGTGAACCTCATCACATCCCATAAAAGTCCGTATTTTCCTCTCCTTCCTTCTGCCCCTCAAAAGTGCATAGCTAGGAGCACTAGCACCTCCAAGCGCAACTCTAAACTCCAAATCCACTGCCTCCTCGCCTTCACCCTCCAGCTCTTCACTAACAGGAAACAGCCGGCCCACACCTCCACTCAACCCAAACTCCAGTGCGTCCTTCCGACGACGGTGGTTCCGCCTCCTCCTCACACCACCTCGTAAGTCAAGTGGCGATGGACCAGGAAACTCTTCATACAAGTCAAACTCTCGCTCAACAAGCGGACGAAGATCCAACACATCTTCCTCGCCAACAGAATCATCAGCCCCCAAATACGAAGGAAACCCCGCCACTGAAACGCAACTCGAAGAAAAAGCAGCTTGGAGCTCCTTCTCTTGCTCCTTCTTCAGATCTTCCGCAGTCCACGAAAACCTCGAAAGCGGACTGCTGCGGAACGGCATCGCAAAACCATACGGCCCTTGGGCCCCCAAACCAGGCCAGTAGCGCCCTGCTTTGAACTCCCCTACGCTCCAAGCCCTCCTACGGCTCCTCACAGCCAGAACTTCGAGACGATTCCGCACCTCCTCAGCTGCGATGCGAGTCTGGCTCTCAGCGAACATGGCGAGGTGCCAGAGTCGCTCTCGGAGGTCGGTGAGATGATTATATTCGACAAGGGCGGTATCGGTGAGATTTTGAGAGAGCATGGAACTCGTAGGGCGTGTGGAGATTTGTCCGGTGAGACTCTCCGAGCTAGGTGACGCAGGTTGACTGGAAGAAGGTGTCGGCGAGTTGGGCGGGGTCGGTGACGTAGGAGAGCTAGAGGGTGTAGGTGAGGGCGGTAGTGTAGGTGAAGATGAAGGCGACAACGACGCTATAGATTCCGAATCTTTGGACGGAATCGGCGACTGCTGCTGACATTCCATGACATTCTGAGAACCAGACGACACCTGCGATTGGAAGGATGCTGAAGTAGGAGGTCGAACAGGATAACATGCCAAATGCGAGCTCGTGGACGGCGTATGTAACGAACTGTCATCTGTTTCTGTTTCCGTCTCGTCTTCATCATCAAAAATCAGAGGAACCATCGTCGTCGTCGGTTCCAACCCTTCCCCTTCCTGCTTCTCCAGTATCAGTTGCGGCTGCTTCTCCGGAATCCATTCGAGCTGCTGATTATCTGGCCCCACAGCCGAAGGAGAAAGCGAAACAGCTGTGTCTTTCGCTCTCTCTGCCATCACCATCTCAGCTTCTTCAAGAAGCTGGTCTATCCTCTCTTGCGCGCGGCGTCTCATTGAATAAAGGATCCAAACACAAAATCCGCCTCCATGCACACCTGTAAATTTGCCGTCGTCATCACGGTATGAAAAAGCAGGCATACGACGTGTCAGTTCACTGAGCACGAAGCGACGGTACGTGTCGACAAGAGCGGACCGCGCAGCTCTCCGGAGAGCACGCGCGCGGGGTGACGACCCTGGGAGATGGGGCGGTATCTGCGAAGGACTCTCTGGTGATTGGCATAGAAGAGGCGAAGCTAGAGATGCAGAAAACTGATGGGAGGGTAACGAAGGAGTGGAAGATGGTGATGTTAAATTTGCAATAGTAGACCTTTGGAAGAGACATCAGCGAAAATACTATAAAAAAAAGACCAATCACTGTGTCCGCACCCTATAGAAGAAACAAATTGCATGAACATTGAGCGTTGTTTCTTGTGCTTGTGCATTCTGCCGTGCCCATGCTTCAAAGTCAAGGACTTTGACCTCTCCAAGCCAGCGAGCCTTTGTATTTCCTTTTCACTCTCAACAAATAATCGCTCGTCTTCTTGTGTGCTGGCCTTCACATCCCTGATAATGTTTTCTAGCGCAACCAACAGCTTCCTGCCCTCCTTCTGCCCAGCCTCGAAGCCATTTTCCGCTCCTACATCGATTTCATTCCCCCCAAACCGGAAGAATCCCCATTCCTCAACACCGCCGTCGACAAACCGACAGCGTACCTCTCCACGCTCAATATCAAATGCGACCTCTTCCAGTAGGCCTGTGAGGCCTGCGGCTTTATCGAACGAGTGCACGGTATTGGGTACCTCGAGTTCCTCGACTATGAGGTGGGAGAGTTGACTTGACCAGGATAAAGGTGTGTTTACATTCTGAGGCAAATCTGAGAATGCGAAGGAGAAGTGAATGGTTGGGTCAGGGTGGGCAGGAATTAATTTGAGCAGCATTTTGGGTGGGGTAGTAGTTCAGATGACAATTCGAGGCATACAAGTAGGATGTTTGAGAGGTTTACTTTGAAAAGCCCAACAGCATGAGAACACAAAAAGTGAAAACTCAGGAGAGTCAAACTGACAAGTTGTACGACAATGCTTTTTATTTGACAAACGCTGTGGAAGAAACACACGATAGTGGTCTAAGGCAGACATCGTAAACCCAAACGGCCTTGATAAATTCACCACCACTCACCAAGACGACGACACGTATTTAAACTTAAGTATCCGGTATGACCTTGACGAATAGAAGTGCCCAAAAAATGTCTGACCGGCCAGTCTCGAAGTAAACGGTGCAGAAAACGATGTGACTCTCTACAGGAGATAAAGACCACCAGGAAAGATATCGGCCGATGGTGGCTGGTAAAAAGGAGCGGGACAGGCTGGGAAAACGACCAGGCACTTGTGTTCAGCTGCAAGGGTCGAAGCAGCTATACCCAAAAAAGAGCTGCCGTCATGGACGTCCAAGCAACTGTACCTGTGAGAATTTTAGATTCGTTTTTCTGATTTCCGAGCGAGTCCATCTGACATCCGTTACACTCCCCATACAACCAAGTATCTCTTTATTCCGGTGCAATTGCACAACATCCATGCATCTAAATATCATCAAAAGTGGATGAAGGATTCAATATTCAGTCCGTAACAAACACTTACGGAACGACAACGGATGACGCTCTAGTTAGGAAAATATATCCCCGTGGAGGAACCGTCGTGCTTTTATCAGAGGGGCTTTAGAGGGCTGGAAAGATAAGCTCGACTTGTTTGCACGACCTACCACAGGTGTAAAACGGGAGGCTTTCCTTATGTCATTGAAGTATATATTCAACTTATCTGAAGAAATGTGTTCTGATAAAGATAGATTTGCAAATTTCTACTGAACCCTTGATAATGATTTAATACAACGTATTTAGCAGGGGGCCACGACCACGACAAAAGTTAAAAGCCTCAATTTCCGTCTTATTGTTGTCTCTGTCAGATGGGGATTGTAGGCAACAAGTGTGATATGACCTGCCAGGAGTTGAAATGGTGTCATTTGTTTTTCACTTTTCCATCAGGTGCAAGTGCATTGTCAATTTAATAGAACACCCCAAATTCAATGGTCCCCCACATTGCAATGATTGCATGGTTCCTTGCAGCCCTTCATGCACATGATACCCGCTTGTTCCCTTCAAGCCTTCGACAGCCTTCGACCGAGAGTTTGGCCAATCATGATGCCGAAAACTGGGTGCAGTATGACAATCAACCAATCACTGAATGATGGCATATCACTGCAAAGCGTAGGATAAGGTGTTTTCACACAAAAAGGTATTGTCCACGGGAATTCACAAGTACAAGGCCCAAGATAACGTAACAGTAGACAAAGGGGGGAGTCTTTTTTTGGAGATGGAAATTGGCAAAAGCACAAGAAGCAGAACAGCATCCAACAGCATCCAAAAAATCGAAAATGTTATCCAAAAAAAGACAATTTTTTTCCAACATCATTAGAAAGTGTGTCACGGAGAAGCATCACCGTCAGCCTTCTTCTTTCTTTTTCGTTCCGTTTCCCGAATATTCAAACGTACGCCCCATCGTGCGAGGTTCTGCAACAACAATTATGAAACAAAGATTCGATCGTATTTGGAATGGTAAACCCATACCTTGGTCAAGGTAGTTGATGGAGGAAGACCAGGAAAATTTTTTGTCGAGTAGACACGAAAAGGTCCACCATACGTTTCAGCCGTGATCGTGGCATCTTCATCATTTGTACCGGCTCGAGAAAAAAGGTCAAAGACCCTATATCTCAGAATGAAAACACCTGCAATTTTCACAGCCAAGTCCTTGGGGGAATGGTCAGATAAATTCGTTTGGAGGAGAAAAGAAGTTTACAGAGAAGGTGAATAATATAGCTGTCTTGCCCTGATATTCCAGCTTCACTGCTTGCACAAAGGTTGCACCGGCAAGAGCTTCCGTTAGCTTAGAGCTCTCCAAAATGGTGTAGTTTTCTAAGACGTGAACGGCCTTTTCAGATTGGGAAGGGGACATACCACTCTGCCAGACGGAGGACCCAGCCTGGCAAGACTTTTGAGCCGTATGACCCCGAGAGATATTCCCGAGACGACGGACATGGGAAGTCGGGGATGATGCTTTCCCAGCACGACTGGGATTAGCCTGGGAGGGGGCAAATGAATCGGGCACCGGGAATAAATCGAGGGTACATATAAAGCCAAGGGCCTGGATATCACTTAAATAAAAAAAAGGGTATCTTTGTTAGCCACCGATTTCACTGGGAAAAGGGAACCCAAGCGGAGTTGCGACCGCTAATGGTTCTCAAATAGGCGAACAGCTCTCCTCACTTATAATCCACCTCCGTCTCAATCTCTTTCCCTGAACTCGCAGGCTGGACCCGAAATATTTTAAGATGGATAACAGGTGGCGGATCCAATGGTCGACGGTCTATCCTTGCATGTCTAAAAAAAAAACCAATCCTGTAAGCCGACTTTTTGCACTCACTCATAACAGCGCACTTTCGGCCAAGGTCTGCCTTCTGAATTTCGTCCAATTCCATTCGCACCGTGCAGTCAGCAAACTGACCAGAAGTGAGGAGGGTGGGGCCTCCGATGCGAGACATCTGCTCGTTGTTGGGGATAAGATCGCCGTTCGTTTGAGGAAAGGATTCCCCGAATATCCGCTTTTTCGATGATGCCATGTTTGTACGGTCACTTTCCAGTACAGCTACCTTGTGCAGTACACACAACCACTCACAAAGAGAAAGGCTTCACGCCTCTAGAAGGCGACTGAGCTTATATGCGATTGGCCACGACCCCGGAAAAAGGCTCGATCAAATATGTACAAAGACTTTTAACTTTAACTTTAAGTAACAAGAACTCGGCACGACAAACAAGATTATGTGACGAACAAAAAAAACCTGATTTTTTTTTTCCTTTTATTCTTTGCTCGTTTCGAGCAGAGTATTCGTCTAACGAATGCTTGATAAAAAGTTATATTTCTATGCCGTCCAAACCTCTTTGGCACTATATATCAGCCTGAGTTGAGCAGGTGACACCAAAACTCAATTCAAGGTTTCTTGAGATGAAGCTTGTATTCACATCAATTACACTATTAAGTAACGTAAATAGGAACTAGTACAACAACTTAGAGAAGAACAGAGTAGGGCATGCATGAATGAATCAAATGACCTGTTGTAGATTATGCATGCCGGAATGCGATCCCACATCTCAGGTGGCGATCTCCATCAAATTAGATTTGCTGATAATTCAACAAATCGGGCGCCACAAAATTATGTTTGATATCGGGCCAGAATTGGATACCCAAACACGATCAAGATCAGCACCTTGAAAACGATTCAAACAAAATGAAAGTAGCTGTTGCGTCTCCCTCTTCAGAAGATAACGTGAATCTCACTTGAACCTCTTCTTGAAGCCGATCGGTCAGGATATTCTGACAAGACATTAAATTACCAGGAAACTTTTTCATTTTGGACGTGCCCGGGATGACCGCTACCCTAAGTGCCAACAGATCCTACAAGACGACGTCATACATAAAGAAGGTACGTGTCGAATTCAAGTGGCTGCACCAAGCAAGAGATTAAACCCATCGGTGGGAGGGCAAAACAAGTTACTCGTGTCGCAAGTCATAGGGATAAAGGTATCCTATACCCCGAAGTCAACACCATAGTCAAGAGTCCGCCCCGAAACTAAGCCTATAGTTTTCCCAACCCAAAAAATAATTAAGACACCTCCATGAAAAGTGCTGACAAGCCCTCGGTATTCTGGGGGTTGGCACGGCACAGGAAGTCTGTCAATCGGGGCATCGATGTCAGGGCTTGATTACAGATTGCAACAACCGCCTGCTTATTTGCACAGGAGTGTGTGCATGTATCGTGGATGGAGGTCGTATCACCTTGCGAATCGAGTGCACTCAGTAAGGAAGGCAGCGTTGGGATGGTCTCCAGATCGGTAATCCAAGCGAGGAGAGAGAAACGACATTTTCTGATGCACGGATCATAGCATTTTGGCTCTTTAATGTACCGTTTAGCCGCGCCGAAAATTTGGTCTCTGCCCGTTTCGTTGAACCTGATCTGTATATTTTTTTTTTGTTAAGAAAAACAATGTAACGCCAGACAGTGACTTGGTAATTACCCATGGAATTACCCAAGTCAAGGGAAGCCTCTCAACAATTTGGAGCACCGGTGTAAACAGAGCCGCTCGTGCGGCTTCGTTGATTAACTTTGGATGGTCATGTTTGATACCGTGCAAAAGAACTTCCAATGTGTGATCCTTGATGTGGTTCCTTGAGAACGTCAAGATAATATAGTTTTCGTGTCTCATGTCGTTTTCAACACATACCTGAGCCGCGCCACACATGTGTTGATTGCTGAAAACACGTCATACTTCCCCGCAGCCTCTGCGACTGCAATCACCGTCTCAAAGTCCTCGTCTTCCAGGTCAGGATGTCGTCGTGGATATACGAAACGAAACATGATTTGCAACACGCTCGAAGGCTCGGAAAGCTCCACGATCTCGTCGTTCATCTCAAATTCTACTCCTGGAAAGGCACCCGTGTTGACTTCGAGATTCTTTCGATGCAGATGGAACTGCACACCATCTGAGGACTGGAAAATGACGTCTGCGTCGCTGGCGTTGACTGAACAAGTGAATCAGTGATTGTTCAATTTTGTATGTCGACTCACATTCTTCATGAACCGATGGAACCATGGTGAGCTGAAGCCTGAAAAAGTCAATCGCGTGACGTAGGTCATAAGGCACGTGACACAATAATGGTAATGCCAGGCCAAATGGAGATAATCAACGATATCGAACTTCTGATCCATAATTAATTCAACCGATTGGCCGTCTACCGTTGAGGAGGAACTTGGAGGAGGAAAGTGGAATGGTGATGAAATATCAAGAAATTTTCTATTCCTTTTCCCTAGTAAATGACAGGGTGTCAAGGAAGTTGTGCTATCACCAGCTGATAAGGTGAGAAACTTGAAGGATCTGAATGAGATGCGTGTTTGCCTCGTTCATGGTACCTGATTCAATTTATTCGTATAAAAATAAAAGCGCAGTCGGAACACGAAAAAACATGTGTTTTTTCTCTATGAATTAGCGGAATAGTTTAAAGGATTGTGGCGCAACGCGCAACTGGAGCCACACAGCTGAGTTGCCACAACCTCCACGATCGCCATGACAATTCTATACTATTACCAATTAAGGTCGCTAGAGTGGAGTGTGGGTATATCAGCATACTAAACCGAAATTGCGTTTGCACACCCATACTATCTCAGAGAAGTTGTTCGGAGGCATGTCGAGAAGCAGATGTGCCTAGAGATTTTCATCAAGCCAAAATGGCCACCTGTTGAGATTAAAGCCTAAAAGGTGAACTGACTTGTCAGAACGAGCGCTTATGATTATGCACGTGTTTGAACACAGCGATACGTATCATAATCGGATTATCAGCGCGCTAGAAATAATTAACGAGATGGTATATCAATAAAAGCGGTTGCTGAGTGATCTAAACTCTAGAAGAGCAGCGATTCGGCGCGGTCATCCCACAGTCAAAAAGGGATCATCGATCATCGATCATCAGTCGTCCTGTTAACTTATTTGGTGAGTACAGATTTGAGTCATTGAAACGATAGCAATTGTGATTATTTTTAAAGTGATTCCGTAAGTAAGACTGGAGTCACAGTTATCGTGCTAACTTTGGGTATTCGGGTTTGATTCCAATCCGTGGAGTTATGTTTGTCATCACGACGATCAGTCTTTGCGTGTATGTGAAAGACCCAACAGCCCGAACGGACAAAGCGCAGCCACTGTAAGAAAAAGGAAACTTACGGAGTGGAGTTGTACCTGACAACACAGATCGATTTGGCAAGCCGCAATGCACGTCAGAAACTCCACATCGTGATCCACCTGCAGAATATACAAAAACCCTCCATGACTTGTCAATGTCATCATATATCCCTCTTCCTCCTCCCCCGCTGTCAAAGGTCGCCTTGTCTGGGTCGACCCCCCCCCCCCAGACCATGGTCGCCCTTCACTCTTCTCTCTCCCTCAAAAGACTTCTTAAGAACCACTGCCCGCCGGCCTCGTCCTCAGGAAAGCCACGTTTACCAAACCATCTTATTTATGAAATTGGACTCCAGTCAGATTTGAGGGAAATCTATCACCTTTCATTATGCGTGAGTGGTTTATACACCAGTTTTCTATCTAATTGAAGTTGAATACATCTCAGGCACGCCGTCTCCGCAAGCAGCTTGCGCCGCTCCTTTACGCCCGCGTTGAACTTAAAACGAACAGACACTGCAAAGCAACTCTGATTGCCTTTGCGAAACGCCCCCAGTATGCTCAGCTTGTTCGCAGACTCGTCGTCCGCGTCAACGACCCACAATGGACAGACCCTGACGACGACATTGACGAAGACGCCATCGCTTCACTCATCACCCAAATCGCAATCGCCGGTAGCTTCAGCGCCCTCTCTTCTTTCCAATGGGATGGTATGGAGATGCCGGGCGATAACCTGTGGTTGGCTTTGAAGGCTTCGTAAGTTTCCTATCTCCCCCTTCTTTTTTGGGCCGTTTCCGTTTCTGCCCATGGTTGTTCTAAAGTTGGCTCTGCAGAAAGTTTAACTGACGGCGTGTTCCATGCGTGTTTTAGATGTTTAAATCTAAAACGAATCAGTACGACGATCGGCGAGGAACCCCTGAGCTCCTCCAGTCCTGTACGTTGCTTTCTTCTAGAGGTCTACTCTTCCTTCAGCAGCAGTTCTCATCGCTCCATCGTAGCTATGGGAATTCGATGACCTCAGACAGTTTGGATTAGCGGTCAAGTGTCAATCCTTGTATTGGTTAGCAGGTATTGTATTGCTATAGAAATCTTATCGTACATGCTAACCATTGGCTAAGATGGCCTTCCGAAGCCCGAAAGACTTCCGAAAAAACTCTGGGCCATGCTCCTGGAACGTTCTCCCCGGCTTGAGGAATTGACATTAGGCGGCCCGGCTCCTTCGCCTAGGATGTTTGACATTAGGCATGTAACATCGGGACGATGGCCGCGATTACGCTCGGTCACACTCGGAGACATGGTCCTTATCTCTTCTGACAAAGGCGGTGAAGTCGAAGCATATCAGGCTTTCCAGAATTTCTTTGTGATTCACAAGGAGTTGAGGCACGTTGGCCTAGAACATACCGGCAGCAGTGCCTTCTTTCCCGGCGTGTTCGACTTTGGGCAGACGGACGGGTTGGAAGTCCTGCCCAAATTGGAAAGCTTTTCGGGTTCGTTGAAATATGTCAAGACTCTTCCATTGCGAGCACGGAGACAGCTCAAGTCCTTGAAGTTGACATATCTTCATCACAACTCTGCAGCAGTCGGTCCGACTATTCATGTACTGCGCGATCTTCGTTCTTTGGAACAATTTGGCATCTGGTTGGATCTATCTTTCGGGTCTAGTGGATTTGCGGGAGGTACACGGCGGTCGAGTTTGGATGGCATCGTTATGGGAAGAGTTGGAGGAGAACAAGGGGTGATGGGCGATGATGAACGAGTTCTTAGTGCAATATTGGATGCGTGTTCTGAGAAGCTGAAGCATCTAGATGTTGCATGCTTCACCCGACCAGGTTTTACAATTGTGAGTTCATTTTTATGTTTTTTTTTATTTCCGAGCTGATGTTTTTCTTCGAATACAGAAAGAGTTTTCATCCGCGTTGACACACGCTCCCCCCTCACTGACATCTTTCACTCTCACCAAAGTACATAAATCATGCGACGACGATCTTACGCGATGTGCAGCGCGAATCGTTTCTGAAAATCCTGGACTGAAGAACTTCACGTTGCGGGTGACGCAAGGCTCCTGGTTTTCCTATAACGAGAGCGGGGGAAGGGTTCGAGGGTTGGGTGTATATGACATCGCGACGGATGTGGAGGACTTCAATGCTGAAGAAGTGTTGGCTTTCGACGGTGATTTTGTCTCTTTACCGCAGTGGGAATCGCCTCCTCCGAGTCCGCATTCTTTATCATCTCGGGAGAATGCGTCGCCCACTTGGGCTTGGGGTGCAAGACGTTCCATTGGCGCTCCGGATACAATGGCAGGATACGGAACCGTGGACAGTATAGGAGCACAGCTGTACAACTCGGCTTCTGTTGCTGCATCCACTCTTCCGATTCCAACCGCGATGGTCGTCCACGAATGGGGTCAAAAGAGCGGTCTCATGGGCAAGGAGCTTGCGCGGCATTTCGTGTACAAGTTGACGGAGAAGGAGGTGGAGATGTGCAGGTCGCAGATGAGAGATCTGGTCAGAAAGAAGCGAGCAGCTGTCTCTTTGATTTCCCGTTCGTTCTCGATGTCGAGTCAGACCAGTCCCGTGTCGAGAAGGTCGTCTTCGGCGTCTTCTATGGGACCCTCCTGGCAAGTGCAGGACGGATATGCGTTTGCCTATGGGCGGAAGAACGGGCCACCTGCTGTCTCGGTACCCGGGTCGAAGCTGATGAGGCAAGGGAGAGGACATAAACATTCTTCTTCGATGCCGTCGGTCGGAAGAGCGGCGAATGATAGGGAGCAGGCTTATGGTTTTGGCGGTTACGGTTGGAGCTTGGGGTACAACAGGTATAGTTCGGTTTCATGGGCCGATCAGTATCGAAGTACGTACGAAGGATGATTTTCAGCCGGGTGGTTCAAGGCAGCAACAACAGCAGCGATTATGTCTTTTTTTTTAAAGGGGTCTTCGATAAGACTATTTATACATTCCTGCCTCTTTTCATGACTATGCCGCCCCTTGCGTGGTTTTTTTTCTTTCTTTCGTCTCAAACACACATCTTTTTGGCATTCATCATCAACGTTTTTTTTTCTTTCAAAAAATTCATGTGTCTCGAAACGACCGGAACGACCGGAACTTCATGTACTACTACTTCGTTTTTTTTTTCTTTTTTTTTTTCTTTCGTATGTGAAACCGGAATCTGTCTTGCAGCTCTGTACAATTTTTTTTTTTTGGTTATGGCACCTCACGTATGGCATCTCACCTTTTTTATTATGAGCGCAAAGCGATTGAGAATATATAGTAAAACTTCTACCAACTTGAGAGAGAGATGTGATCAGATCAGATCTCTATCTGTTGGAAAGTAAGACAGACCTCTGTGGAGTTATATAAAACTGTCAATCTCATTTTCTGCCAATGTGGAGCCACTCTGAAACACTCCACGTCTGCAGGAATAGAAATTTACTGTGGCGCAGACTGAAAGGCTGATGGAAAACGACCATTCGGAGCGTTCCGATTGGTTAAATCACGGGATCAAGTATGACGTCAGCTTCGTTTGTTGCCTGTCCTCTTCACCTCTTCACCTCTTCCACAGTGAACGGTGTTTTTCCTTGTTTCCTGACTTGCCAGACTCAAATCGTAGAAATGCATTCTATTGCCAGAAACGCGTTGCGATCTAGTTTTGGTCAGACACGTCGGTTTGCAGCTGGAAATCGAGCTTTGAATCACACCTTGCCTCCTTTGCCCTATGCGTACGACGTATGTTTATTCTTTACAAGTACTTCAAATGTGTGTGTGTGTGTGTGTTGCTGATGAACAACAACAGGCTCTTGAACCGTATATCTCGCAAGAGATTATGACGCTTCACCATACCAAGCACCACCAGACCTATGTCAATGGCCTTAATGCAGCAGAGGAGGCTTATTCCGCAACAGATTCAACGAAAAAGCAAATCTCATTGCAAAGCGCATTAAAATTCAACGGCGGTGGTCATATCAACCACTCCCTCTTCTGGAAGAACCTAGCTCCCTCAAAGGAACAAGGTGGCAAAATCGTATCGGGAGGAGCGCTCGAGAAGGCGCTTGTGCGCGACTTTGGATCTGTCGAGGAGTTTAAAAAGGAGATGAACACGAAGACGGCGGCTGTTCAGGGTAGTGGATGGGGTTGGCTAGTGGGTTTTTTTTTGAGATTTGTTGTTTATCCACGAAATTCATGTGCTGGAACAGGGATATGACACCAACAATAAGATACTCACGATTGTGACAACTGCTAATCAGGATCCTCTGCTTTGTGAGCTTTTGTTCCTTATGCGATTCTTTTTATTTTATTTTTACCTTTGTTACCCGTCCCCATAGCTCATGTCCCCATCATTGGGATCGACATTTGGGAACATGTACGTTATTTTAATACACGTTAGCATTGGTAATGTTATTGATATTTTCTTGCAGGCATTCTATCTTCAGGCAAGTTCATATTTTGAGTTTTATAACTAAATTAGCTGACTCTTATGCGCAACAGTATAAAAATGTCAAGCCGGACGTGAGTGATTCAAGAATAATTTATATTTCTTAAAATTTCCTGACTACCATCCTTGCCCGCTAAGTACCTTTCCGCGATTTGGAATGTCATCAACTTTGAGGAGGCTGAGAAGCGCTTTGTCGATGCGATCTCCAAGTAATACATACAGAACGTGTGTGAATTAACGATCTTATACGTCCTCGATGAATATTATAAAGTAGTGCGTCTGTCGGGCTGAATGATGTTTTAAATTGTGAACTTCATTGAGATTGTTGTCGTTTCTCGGCCCAATTGGAACCGTTGACCAATTCTTGGAAACCTGGCCTTGCACACGCCTTCGACGATCCGGAAGCAGTCGCGAGGATTTATACCAATCCAAACCCGTGGTGAAATTGGCGCCTCCATTGTATTATAATAGAACACTCGAAGAAGAAACATACAAACGGAAGTTAAAGATTGCCACTAAGCCATCTTTCAATATGCGCAGTTGCCTTTGCAGTCGTTGAGTCACTGCATGTGCGCCGAATGCCTTTTTGCGATCGATCGATATAAGCTTGGTATACTCGATCACCACGAGCGAGGTAAGAAGAGGGTGTTGATGTAAAACTGATGACCTTGTATGGCATGTTAGAAAATAGTTATTTCGAGTTTTAAAATAATGACTGAAATTTGAAAATAATTAGTCGCGCCGTGCATTGCCGAAGTGACCAAACATCGGCTGAAGGCGAAAAGTGAAGCTGGCGGGTCCCTGTTGCCATGACCTTGGGGTTACACGAGGCTTGACGGGCGCCAAAGCCTGAGAGGCACCTTTGCCATCTATCTAATTCTTTAATGAACGGAATGAATTCTTCTACCAACCATGTATTGCACACTAAATGTGAGTCGGAATCATAAATTTTGATTTCCCCTGGTAACCTGACCTTCTTGGCCGGTTCTTATGCTAAGTCAACGCTGACGATGGGGACATCATCGTTCAGTCTGCCGATAAGATCCGATTCTTACTTCACAGGAAAAACCTCGAGTGTTTCGCTGGAGCCTTTCCGCTCGAAGGGCTCAGTTTGAAGAGATCAACCACGATCGATCTCCCGGAGCCTGCCAGCGTGCTCGAGGTTGTCTTTGAATACATTTACCCGAAACGCTATCGCGATTTCAGAGACAAAGATTTTGACTTACTCATTGGTATTGCGGACGCTGTCGAAAAATACCAGGTCTTCGCAGCTATGCGACTTTGCGCCATTGGCTTGGGGTGAACGACATTTTCTTCAATTTTCCTCACTTTAAGTTAACACTGCGACATCTATGTCCCTCAAATTTTTTCAAGGTGTTTTGTGGCAGAATATCCCTTAGAAATTTTAATGCACGCCCACAAATACGATTACCCTGACTTGATTCTTCAAGCCACGCGTCACCTGCCATTTTGCCCCCTCCTTGCGACTGCTGAAAAGTTATCTCCGGTTAATTTCTTGCCTTGGGTAAGTCATTACCACGTGAAGCTTCGCACTTTCTTATCATAAATTCTAGCTTAGGTACCACATAGCTGTCCGAATGGTCATTTTTGATGACGCGAAATCAACCGTCAAGAATGCACAAGTTTGGAACTCTACGTGCCAGGACTTTGAATTTTTTTCTCGGATCCAGATTGGATGTCGCAATGCCTTGATAGCGTGGACTACCTACCTGGAGAGCCTTTCATCGCGCAAGTCATTTGAAAAAGAACTTGAGACGAAGACCAATTTGCCCATCGGTGATGGGTCATGCTGTGGAATGTCTTGTCATTGGTTAAACGAAGTCACCAAGGCATGCATAGACGGTCTCCAAAGTGCTGATTCGATCTTATTCACAACTTACTTGGAAGGAGGCAACGGAGGTACAACGCATTTAGAGACTGCGGATGAAAATATAAGAAAAAGTTGATGGTAGCAAAAAGGGATCTCGATTCTGATTGATACATCGAATATAGGTCTTCACCTCGAAATTTATACTGAGACCATGCAGTGCTTTATGCTCCAAATACTAACTGGTGTTTTTGGGCTTTATGCAGTTGTACTTCAAGAGGTGATTGAACTACAACTACTTCAGGCATCAATGTGACTCCCTGCTAGTGGTTCTAGAATCCCTAAAGCTTCGCAAGGTACAGCTCAGTAACATTACAGATCCATTTAGGAGACCCTCCGACGCGTCGAAGAAGAAGATCGAGACGGGAAGTGTAACCCTAGTACCAGATCAATTCGCGTCGGTGATGTGTGCGACTGTCCTTATCAAAGAGGCTCAACCAACCAACATCAATGGAAAGAACAAAACATGAGCAAGACACTGACTTCCTGAAATTAAATAGGTAACATTAGTGAGCTCGTTCTTTCAGAGCTGAGCACTCGGCGCCGAAGATTGTGATCACGAGCACGAAACCCACTGGCATGAGGATGCCTCTAGGGTGCTGCAAGGCTCACTCAGCGACGACGCGTGAATTACTTCAATTCAAGTTAGTGACTAGCATGGAAATGAATTGGGACGGTCTTTTGGGTGTCTTTGTTTTTGGCAACATAGTACCTTCGAAATCCATGATACGTTTACCATCTTGGTCAGTTAAAACCTCTGGTGGCCCAAAAACTTTGGGTTCTGATAAGGTGCGCAGCAGACTATGATTGTATGCAAACATGGGCACGAGCATCAGGACCAGGTCGCACCCTTCCTCAGAAATTCTTTTCTCTATAAGGAGGAATGCCGCATGTCCAAATCGGGCAGAGTCAGATCGACAATCAGCAGACGATGTTTACATAAGCGCTTCGGCGCTCTTCGTACATCTCAAAACTCTGCCATGGCTGCAAGCGTTCCAACCAGAATAAATAAGCAATGTGAGTCCGACGATCCTCTTCCTAGTAGTCTTTTACATGTCATTCTCCCGGCATTACCAGTTCAAGATGGAGACACCATCATTCGGTCCTCTGATAGAGTCCTCTTCTACCTTTTTCAAAAGGATGTGATGACTTACGCTGGTGCATTCCCACTTATCCTTCAACCTTCTCATACAATCAATCTCCCAGAACCTGCTCGTGTGCTCGAAGTGGTGTTTCAATATTTTCGTCCAAATCAATATCCTGACCTGCCAGAAGATAACGAGTTCAATCTCCTCGTTTCCATCGCCAATGCAGTTGAAAAATACAAGGTTTATGAAGCTATGCATTCTTGTACAGCACGGCTGAGGTAAGGTTAGATCCATTTTCAATTAGCCATGACAAGGATCTCCTAAATGCCTCAAGAATTTCACTAAATCTATTTCTTTCAGAAATATTGTCAAAGAGCATCCGAGAAAAATATTATTGCATGCCATCACTTACAACAATCCAGTGTTGATGAACGAAGCAGCGTCGCAATTGACTTTTCCGTCCCTTGCAATTGCCGAAGTGTTACCTTTGAATGTTGTCATCCAATGGGTGAATCATCTCTTATTCCCAGTCTGAACATTTGAATCTGATTTTTTTTTTTCATCTTTTCAAGTTCCGATACTGTGAGGCCTGGCGAAAGGCGATCTTTGATCCTGCTAAACAGTTTATCCAGGATTTGATTGTGGCATCGAATCCAGACAGCGGAAAGTGTGTGGAAGTCAGCGTCTTTTTCACGCGTTCTCGCTCTGCCAACGTCAACTGTTGCAACGCGTTATTAGCATGGATTGCGGGGCTTGAACACATGCCATCACGCACGGCTTTCCTAGAGGAACTCGAAATGCGTAGTAATTTCAACATTGGAAGAAAATGCAGCAGCTGCTCTGACTTGGAGAAGGGGGTGTGTGTGTGGTTGAACGAACTTGTCCGCAACGTTGAGGAGGGTCTCGAAAAGGCTGATTCGATTGCATTTACAAATTTCTTGCGACAAAAGTAGGGCTAAGAAAACGTGATTCTTCAACAACATCATATCCTATGTCTGTCTGAATTACATTTCCCTCACCCACCTATGTCAATTAAACTCAATTTTATTCACTATCACAAAATAGTACTCGTGACGACCAGAAAAGGTTCGGACTGTTGCAACGCGTTATTAGCATGGGTTGCAGCGCATGTCATCACGCTGATTCACGCACGGTTTTCTTAAAGGAACTCGAGAAACAAAGTAATTTCAAAAATGAAATAGCTGCTTCTGCCTTGTAAACTCGGAAGGGGAGTCTAACTTGTCAAGGAGGGTGTATTATCACGCGCTCAGTAAATGTTTCAATCGGGTGTCACACTTCCCTTTTCCTTCTATTATTCTTTATTTATTGACTATTTACGCGATATATTTACGCAATATGAACTAGGATGTTGTGCCGAAATCGATGATTCGATTAGATTCATAAATTTCTTGCGACAAAACTAGAGCCAAGATTCTCCAGCTCTGAGCGTGATTCGCCTTATCTGACTTACATGTATTAGATTTACCTTCATTCAACTATGTCAATTCAATCACAAAATACTGTACCATTTCAATCAATTCGGCCGTCCCCTGTCCCCCCCGATTTTTTTTGACCCCGGATTAATTTTTTTCCCGATTTATCTGATTTTCTGAGAATTTTCGAAAACGTGGGAAAGTCACGTGCTGGCCGAATTGAACGAAATGGTACAGTA
>QDKV01004978.1_pt1 | contig 20872 bp, 19 predicted proteins | sample 1861101 | NCBI WGS metagenome assembly QDKV01 (sample SAMN04275158, study PRJNA302643) | Fungus metagenome, whole genome shotgun sequencing project. | isolation source: fruitbody | host: Mallocybe terrigena | place: Sweden | collected 2013 | reverse complement strand
ACAGAGGTACCTTTTTGACGAAATTACTAAACTCCCTTTGCCTACCTGGCAACACCTCCAGAGGCACGTCCTCCACCTTCGCTGAAACAGCATATGCTGCGCCGTCGCTTTGACTCTCTAAATTAACAGGCACACAACGTGAGGCCAACCAACCCCAAGGTCTGATATGCCCAAACGCTCCTTCAGGAATTGGATCGGGCAACGGCATGTCAGGCGGCAATTCGTCGGGTGGCTGGTGCCGGCGTCCATCGCGCAATTTATGCTCGTATGCAACGAAAGGTACCTCGCCATCGAATACAAGTACCTCAGGTAGGATAAACAAGACGTCGAGGCTGACATCGAAACCTTGTGGGAGGACAATCAGCGCCTGAACCGTCCCGCTTGCGAGGAAGGCGTTGCCTCCCGGCTTGATTCTCATGTCTTTAATCGTCACATTGCGGAGAACTCTTGGACGTGGGTTTGGTGCAGGGAACGTCACTTCGGTGCTTAAGCTGGGAAAGAGGAGAGGGGATGAGATTGACACTTGATTGTCCTGTGCCGAAAGATACCGTGATATGAATTTTGAGAGGATGGGAACAGCGGAGACTGAGATGGGTGGTACAACGCCATGGATGGAAAGTGTGACATTAGGGTAAGTCAACTTGATTGGAAGGGTTGTGACGGAAGCAACGTGGACAGGTAGCACGGAAGGGAAATTGTTGTCGATCAGCAAGCGAGGGCCCAAAAAAATCTAGACCAATTGGAGCAGGATTTATGGCTGTTGCAGTGCCGTGGAGGGCAAGCCAACCGGGTTGAGTTGAGACACCGAAAGAGGTGAGAGTCACTAGCTTAGAGACGGAAGGAAAAGGCATGTTACGACCTGGAGAAGGAAATCCAGGAATTGAAGGCACTGAATACTATCCTTGTTAACAGAATGGGGAGAGACAGGAAGAAGAAGAAACCTCACGTTTCATGTTTATAGAGGTATGAGTATTGGAAAGTTTCCTGCTTAATTTATTCCGCCAGTCGACCTCCTCAAGTGCACCCCCACGAATGATAGCCTGGCCAACATGGACGTGGATAGATATCTTCCCTGTTCTCCAGGACTTTTTCAAGAATCCGAGTAGCAGGGTACTGTTTGACGTTGGCCTGACAAACACTGGCATTGAAAGAGGTGTCAACCACGATTTATCATCTGGTGGATCAACCGTCAAAGGGAGTTCTAACGGCGGTATATCGAGGTCGATAAGCGACTCTGTAAAGTTATCGTCTGGGGTGATGCGGACAATAGTCATATTGACGGTCACTTTATCCAATGTTCGTACGCTCCACCTCCCGAAAGCCTTCCAGAGGAATCGGAATAGGCCATCCTCTGGGTCACTCGCTACGCCAATCACCTTCCCTGCGTCTACCCCTACTTTACCCCTCATGTTCAACCATATCCCTGCTTGTGAGAAGTTAAGCACGTCGATTCCATCAGGCCCTGAAAACGTTAACTGGTGGATAACAGTCTCGGGGTCCAAGCTCGACGCTCGAGAGGCGTAAGACAGGGCTAAGGCAGCGAGTATTCCAAACACAACAATGCATACAGACAAAGATACCAAGAACACCGTCGTAAGTCTCTTCCTCAGCAATCGAACCGAGTCTGTAGTAGGTAGCGCCTCATGATGCGACAAAGATGAAACTAGTAGTGGTGTTCGTTCTGTGGGTTCCGTAGCTCGTCTTTTGCCTTTATCGACTATTTCTGGTAAGTCTGGAGTACCTGTACTGCTCATAACGTCCTGGATGCGTGGTGGTCGTTATCAATGTCAGACTGCAATGCTTATTGAGCGTGGATTTGGTTTCCGAATGTAGTTATAGCACTGCCACAAGCATGGAATTCGATAGTTACCAGTAGACTTACTTGCTCATTTGATGGAGAACAGTCCTAAAGAACGACATAGTCGCCTTAAAGGCGCCCAAGAGGTTCGTAAACGTCAGTTTAAAATCAGAGCTGGATCCCCTCTTCGAAACGCAGGCAGAGTTGATGGTGCAGCCGCTCTTCCTGCCCGTGGTCAACAAACTATTCAGAGATTATCAGGGGATGCCCCTCCTTACAACGACAAAACCTGTTGGGTCAGTGACCCGTTTGAAGGGAAAGCCTATATGGTAAATGGTGAACGACCCGACGAGAAGCACAACATGCCGACGACTGATTTTTACTGTCTCGATATTGCGTCAAAGAAGTGGAAGAATTTGACGGTGAGTTTCTATGCGAGTTTTCCTTCCAAATTTCACAGAATATTCTACAGAAATGTTTAAGGTATCGGAAACCGTATTCGCCTTTCTCAGTCGAAGAGCGTAATAGGGAATTCAAGGAACTGCCCCTGCTCAGTCTACCAGACTGCAAATTGTTTCGTTTCCACGGGACCTCACTTATACTCATTTTTGGAGGGTTCGATGTAGATGCCGGCAAGGCGAGCTGTAGATTAATCGTGGTCGATTTAAAATACCTCGAATGGTGGTACCAGCCAGTCGAGGGTGGCCACGTTGCTGGAAGAATCGACCCCACCATCGTGGTCATCGATAAGAAGCTGTACATTTTTGGTGGATACCGTCGCTTTGGAGGAAATGGCTCGCCTCATAGGTCCTATTCCATTGCGGCCTTGTCGGACGATGGGGATTGGCACTGGGACGCGCGTGATGTTCCGTATCCATCAGATATCCCTGAAGGCTTAGCCTTTGGAAGGGCGACACCCATCTATGGTGGTGAAAAAATACTTCTAACGCCTTGGCGGACTACAAACCACGATGTGGGTCTCTTAATAATTCTCATGGCAGAGTTTTCCTGACATGATTCCAGCGCATCAATTTTACGGAACAGAACCTTTTTTGTTTCCACATTGCAAGACAGAAATTTCAACTTGTTGACGTTACGGGAGACTTCCCCAAGGACATTGGATGGTATTTCACCTTTTCATCCGATGTTTTCTCCCCACCGCCCTCCATTTCGGCGCCACCTGTCAGACGTAAAGGACCACAGAAGAGCCCATCGAAACCACCTACTTCGAGTGCACCCCCTCGCGCAACCTCGTCTGTACAATCCTCTTCTGCTCTAATATGCTGTTGGACCGAATCTGGCGTCTCTTTCGTGCCGGAACTTTGGTACTTAGAGTTGACACCTACTGAACTTATTCGCAAACTCAACATTGGCCCTATGGTCCGTGGTCATGACGTTGAGTGCGCAATTATGACTGGTGGTCGGTTCTTGTTTTTTGGCTCCCAACCAGAGAATGATCGCATGTCGGATAATTCAGACGACTCAGACCCCCTTTTTAATGTATGTTTAGATGTCCCTTTCCCTCAGCTTGGCTAGTATGAAGGGACGATGAAATACCTCATGAATGTTGTGATTTGTTTAATTCCTGTAGTTACTGTATGCATACCCAAGCAATTTCAGAGACAAAGTCATGTTCCCCAACGTCTCGACTGAACCAGTAAACGCCTGCTCTGCTACACAGGCTGAGTACTTTTAGCCATCTGGCTGGAGGTTCTGGCTGGAGGTGAGCACAGGATCTGCCATGAAGAGTGGGGTGGCAAAAGCGTCCATCGACCTTGCGAAGGCGCTTAGGTTAGCGCACAGCCATTCTTCGAAGCCAAAGTGTCGTAAATGTTTAATCTTAGGATCGCTGAGGTAGGGGTATGGACTCGGAACGAAGGTCCTGAAGGCGGCGATTCTTCTACAAGCCGGATTTAGAGAAGGTGATTTCGACAAGTACAAGTAGTACAGTACTTCTTAAGTCCGAAGGCCTTTCAGCTTCGCTCAACCTACAGCAATCATCATCAGAATTTGAACAAAGGAAACAGAGAAAACTTACCCATGCATTCATTACCAGCAGATTATATTTCTATTTTTCCCGAGTCAAGACTTGACAAGCCAAGCCATTGAAGGGGGAACAATCCTGTTAAGGGTGTTGCATCAATGGTAATCACCTGTTGAGGAGTTGGAAGGCAACGCCTACGAGGGGTTTCCGTCAGTCCTCCGGTTCGAGAGGAGGAATCTATGGGAAATGATGAACTTACCTGCCGCCAAGAAGCCCCCCGCTCCCAACGAATTTATTGTTGTCCAAAAGTCATTTGCAACGTCTGTGTAGAATATTTGTTGAGTCCGTCATTTCGACAAAGCAATGGACTTGGCCGCGGAAGTCAAAGCTGCGGATATGCTTGAGGAGCAGCACTGGGAAATGATTGCAGTGTCTTATTCGTTAATACTTCGAGGGGGAAAGTTCTGACCAGTGCGAAATGATGAATTTACCTGCGGTCGGACAGGATTTCTTGCCTTGCTGTTAAAACAAAACAAAACCTCTCGCTTCAGGAGGGGCATCATAAAAGATCATCACCACTACGCTGCTGTGATGAATGAACAACTCATCGTCGATGATGAAACCTGCTCGGTTGGAAGCACCGGATTCCTTCTTGACGCCCGTTCCGAGTAGTTGTCGAATTTCATTGGTGAGGGTTCATGGGAAAAACAATTCCGGTCGAGTTGATCAGTACTACGTCTTCATTCATGTCAAGCATTTCTCAGGCAAGCTTGGACTCTTCATTCGTTATTATAGACGGCGAAGAATTACCTATTACTCAGCTTAAAGACGCTGAAAAAATTAATGAACTGGTAAGAATACCCTGCGTGCGGCATGGTTCTTCACAACTTACCATTTTGCACCAGCTGACTCACCCATCCGAGAATCCCTCTTATGCACCTGGAAGTACACCTTCTTATGCACATGATTGGTCTGAGCGGTCAACTGGAGGAGTTATCAAGATAGATGGTCGAAATTTGGTTGACGCCTATGGCCGCGTGTGTAGTCTCAGAGGTGTCAACATGTCTGGATCGTCGAAGACGTGCGTATCTAATGAAAGAAAAAGCTACTCATATGAAGCTTCTGTGTAGACCAGCGAACCATGAACGCGAGGATTTTCCTGGTGACCATGCATCGGTTACCTTTGTTGGACGACCGTTCCCTTTGGAAGAGGCTCATGAACATTTCTGTCGCTTAAGGCGATGGGGATTGACATTCAGTACGTATATTTGTAAATGGTTTGTTTTTATTTATTTTAGTTCTATGAATGTAGTCCGCTTTTTGGTGACTTGGGAAGCCGTTGAGCATGCAGGACCGTAAGTGGATTTTTCAAGCTCACTGTGTTTGCATCTGAGGTATACCATTTAGAGGCATATATGATATGGAATATCTCGACTATATTCGCAAATTACTGTCCTTGCTTCCTGAATATGGCCTGACAGCATTTGTGTCGATGCATCAGGACGTTTGGTCCAGGTATTCTGGTGGTTCAGGTGCTCCAGCATGGACAATTGAAGCCGTTGGATTTGATTTAGCTGCGATTGAAGATACAGGATCGGCTTGGCTGCACGGTCAGAGGGGCGGTGGTCATGTCGAAGCTGAACAAGGATTGTGGCCTTGCGGTTATCATAAACTTTGCGCGTCGACGATGGCGTGAGCTTTTTTATTTTCATCTTATATACGTTAAACTGATGTCAGCATTTCAGGACGTGTTTTTGGGGTGGAGATGTCTTCACACCAAAACTTTTAGTAAAGGATAAGAACGGCCAAGATGTTCCTGTTCAGCAATATCTTCAAAATGCATTTCTCGATATGTGGGATATGGTTGTGCGCGCGGTGGGTGACCTTGAAGGTGTCATTGGGTTTCAAGTGCGTTTACATTATCATATAATTTTGATTCAGCTGTCTTACGAAACTGAAAGATGATGAATGAGATCCATCCTGGCTATATCAATCTCCCATCCCTACATTCTTTTGACTATAACACAAACCTCCACCTTTTGCATATACGTATGCATCAAATTTGCTCTCCCCATTCCCAAGTCTTACTTTTTGTTTGACAGCCTCTGCATTCGAATCTTTCCAACTGGGTGCAGGCCACCCAACAATGGTCGCTACATGGACGCGCTCTTTTCCTGTGCCAACTAAGCTAACCCATTATACCCTTTTAAATTCAAAGGGCGTAAGAGCCTGGGTACCAGAAGGCCCAACCAAAGGGAGCTGCGTCTGGGAATACCATGACGTATGGAGATGGAGTAAAACGACGGACAAACCTGTAGTGTTGCGGGAGAACTACTTCAGAAAGCATCCGGATTCTGGGAAGGAAGTAAGTTTGCCGTTTTTGTGATGAGGAACTTTATACGCATTTGCTTTTAGATTAGTTTTTATACTGACTGTTATTACCCCCTTACCCTTAAATGGAGTGAACGGGTGAGGAGCTTATCATCCCGAAACAAGATTGTATTTCTGGAAGCCATTCCCAATGAAGTCCGTTGTTTCTTCGTGAATTGACTCCATAGCTGACAGTTCTTAGTATTGCCCTAAATCATGGACGAAGGAACGTCGTCCGGAGAACATGGTATTTGCTCCTCACTGGTACGATCTCCAGGCTTTGTTCTCCAAATCCTTTGGGAACTTTTCTGTCAACGTGCAAGGGCTGTCAAGGGTATGTAGATATGTCTTCCTCATACGAGCAGTTGAGATATTTTATTGTAGGGCATGTTACTTCAGGCCTTCTACTGGGGTCAAAAAGGTGCTCGTGACAATTACACGTTACAAATGCGTAATATTGTAGAAAATGGGTATCGTGCTCTTGGAGAGAACCCGGTCATGATCGGAGAGTGTGGAATACCAATGGATATGAAGTAAGAGATTGCTTCGTATAATACACTGGTTTTCCTAATAGCCTCTCAGCAAGCGCAGGGCTTTCGAGACTGGCGACTTCACGTGGCAAGCTCGTATGATGGATGCAATGATGACAGGTCTAGAAAAAGCACTTGTTGGCTTCACGTACATCCTCTTCGCATTCACCTCTTCCTTCAGCTGACGTTGGTGTCATTATTTCAGATTGTGGAATTACAATCCAGAGAACGACGATCAGATGGGCGACGACTGGAATGGCGAGAACTTTTCGTGGTTTAGCCGAAAGCAAGCCCTTCCACCTTCGCTGCTATATGGCGAACAGGATTCTCCTTCGCTTGACAACGGCGGCAGAATTCTTGATGCTATTATACGGCCATATCCCGCGAAGACGGCCGGTATACCAACTTCTTTTGAGTACGAGATGAATACTGGAGCTTTCACCTTCGCATGGAACAACAGAGACGAGGATGGTGTCATCCCAAAGCAGAAAACGATTTCTGATCCTCCTCGAACTCTACAAACGCCATTGACTTCTCGAGAAACTGAGATTTTCCTCCCCTCACAGCTGACTCATGCACGGCGAGTCATTGTCCAAGGATTGGAAGAGGGCGATCGCTGGTCCTATGACGAACAACGGCAAACCTTGTTCATCCTGACAGAAAATAAGAAACCCGGGCACAAACATCAGATTGTGGTTTCTGTTTATCCACCGTTGAGCCCTGCGTTCTTTGTTAATGATATCTGGTCAGACTTTGGTGGTCGTTTGATAGCGGTCTTCACCGCTGTTTTTACTATCTTCACGTTTTGGATTTTAGGTATAACCAATGGTAGAGACATATGATTAGATTAGATCAGAGTCATTTCACACTGAACGCAAATCCGTTCTGTCATGGCTGGCATTACGCTCTTCAATGCACAGAAATATTTTGCGTTAATATACTTTCTGGTGGTAGTTGCCCTTGCAATACCTTATTTCCAGAGCCAGTGAGTCAGACCTTAGAAATCTTGAATTTGATCAATAACGTCTATCCTCAGTGTAATTTATCTCAATGCCATTAAGCTCCCTTTGTTTGCTGACTTCAATAACCCAGAGAAGTACGGCTTAGCACGTAAGTCGATTGTCAAGGATGAGTGTCCAAGTTCTTATTATGTAGCAAATCGTACGGCCAACTTGAAAATACGAACGTCTGACGATGAAATGACTGGCGCCTGGTTCGTTCTTTCGGACCCTTACTATCATTCGCTCTCTTCGATACCGAGCGACCCTGCTGAGCACATAGTCCCGGCACTCCAGCGTAGTCCTGTCGTTCTCTTCCTACATGGAAATGCTGCAACACGTGCGTTCGGTGCCCGAGTCCGTCACTATCAGGCATTCACGTCTCGGTTGGGAGCAAACGTCTTAGCCATAGACTACCGTGGGTTTGCAGACAGTACTGGGAAGCCCTCTGAGGTTGGCCTAGTTAGAGATGCGAGAGCGGCATTCAACTGGCTGGTAGCACATGGCAAGAAAGCGAAGGACATTCTCATTATTGGGCATAGCTTGGGAACCGGTGTTTCTGGTCAGCTTGCCGTTGAGTTGAATAACGAAGGTATTGAGTGTAGAGGAGTCGTTCTTCTTTCAGTGAGTCGTCTGCTCTACGGATTGGCTGGCGAGATCTTCACCTCAGTGCAGCCGTTTGCCAGCATTGCACAAGTTTTAGACAACTACAATCTCTTTGGGTTCATTCCACTTATAAAACCAATTTCACTTATTCCGGGTAGTTTTGGTGCGTCTGGGTTAAATTTCGAACTTGAACAAGCCATTTTAACATTTTAACAGAATTGATAAAAAGAGTATTGGTGCACCGTTTCGACACTTTACAAGCTGTCCCTGTAAGCACCACCTATATTACGGATGAAAATTGTGTTGACTGTCCGTTCAGAACATCACAGCGTCTGTGCTTATAGCGCATGCAGAAGATGACTGGGATATTCCAGATTCACATTCTGATATTCTGTTTCATGCATTCCTGGATCCCTACTTGCCTCCCGTGGATGCGACAGAAAACTTCGTGATGAGCCCTGAATCTTTGAATAAGTTATCCGAGCAACAGAAATCACGCAAAGCAACATTGGATGGGTTGGTTCGTACTACAAAAATAACAAAGTTCGGTCGTATGGTGGAATTCGTTGCTAAGGAGCAGAAGGTAGTACTTGTGAAAACACTGGTTGGCGGTCACAACTATGTTGGTATACAGGAGGGGCTTGTCGATATCATAGGGAAAACCTTTGGTTTCAGATAGAATAATATCAGTCTTACCACGACCGAAATGTAATGACAACTACAAACACCGGTACTGGCTTTACTCCATAAATCGTATTGTATAGTAAACATGGGATTCATATATGTTATTGGTATGTAACTCGTCTTCTCAAAAATCATATTTTGAATAGAAAAACAGAGCACATGGAAGAGGATGAAACTACCGAGAGGTGCATCCCACCTTGGGTCGAATTAGAATATACGGTGAGCAGGACTCTCATCTCGAGTTTATTAGTTCTTAGAAAACAAAATTTTATTCAGCATATGCGAACTTTGGCAGGTCTAAATGCCCATCTTCACTTTACACATCTCTCAAAATCCTCCTGTGGATCGCTAAATAGTTCATTCGCCGATGCTTCCTCAGGAAAATCCCCTCTTGCCCAGTCCTCATGCCACCAGGAAGGCGTTTTGGACTTGATGCAGAAATCTGGGGTATCCCTTGCTCAAGTTTGCCTCCTTGACCCCAAAGCTGAGCATATTCTGTCGCCCGAAGACGGCGATGGACGTTTTGCGTGGTTCTTGTTTGGGGTGTGTAGTTTACAGGTTCAGATCTTCTCTTCAAATCACTTAGACACCCGAAGGGAATATTAGGTGTGGTCCTTGCACGGGCCTTGTGTTATTTGATCAAGCTCAAATTTCGATGTACAAAGGTGACGACCCTCCTCGAGACAGAACATCTGAACTTCGAGTCCACGGGTTTCCTACACGACATTTAGGCCCTGTCCAAATGACGACAGATACAGCCGTCGGGATGACGAAACTCGTTGTGCAAGATAAGTTGCCCCTCAACCAAATCCCTTACGTGGTAAGTCACCAAAGGGTAACCCTTTTCCCAGTGATGCAATTGAGCGAACTCAGGATTACCCAACAATCAAGTTTAATGCAAAAGAATCGGTAGAAATGCCATTTCGTGAGCTGCTACTTAACCTGAAAGCTTGACTGGCCTAAATCACTTCGTCCAAGGTTATATTCTGGATCAGGGTCAACCAAGATTACCTTTTGGGATGAAGCAACTACTTCAAGATGATCTCGACAAAGGATTTGATCTCTAGATTCCAACAACTTGGGGAATTTTACACTTATTGTACAATTTGATCCTTGATAAAAAAAGTGGTATAATGATACAAAAAAAACAACTTGAAAATCCAGTGGTAGGGAGGAAAAAAACTAGTGAGTGGTAGAATGCCTGGTCAAATAAAATTGAAATAGGGGAGCATGTTAAGGAGAGTGAGATGTGCTAGCCGATGATGAGTCCAGACGAAGATAATATTAGCTGGAGTGGCCAATAAGTTGAGGATGAGATTAATTACATATTCCTTACGCAAGCTATGAAAATGCAATTTCTGTTGGCTTGGCATCCCAAGGCGCTGGAATTCTTGCGACGTCTGCTAAATTCTGATCCGCGCGAGCATCGTTGACGCGGTCCCGTTGATTCATGTTCATCCGTTTGCGACACCTAAAGAGGCGAAGTTTTGTTCGCTTGATCCCTGCGAATAATATGTCAGCCAAAAAAAAAATTGAAGGAAGGAGGTCAACGTACAGGTGGCTATCGTTTCATGATCTTCATCCATGAATGGATTACCACTCTGCAAGAGGTCATCTTGTAAAGCGTATAGACACCATAAAGATTCTTCATATAATTTTTCACATTCATCGGGTGTTGACATCTGGTCTAAGAGCTCTTTCCTTGCTGCCGTCCTGCTCTGTTTCAAGATCGGGAAAAAATGGTGTCAACGACATCGAAGCATGGGAACGTAGACGTACAAGGAGAAGAGCTCGATCATATACGAGCTGATCTAGCCAGCATTTGGGTCCGTCGTATGTCATGGGTAACCAAGTCCTGACCAATTCTGCTCTATCATTGCACTTGATGAAGTGATCTTTAAACCAGTTTAGAGCTACAAATAGTCAACACTGAAGAGTGATTGGTCGAAAGTGGAAGTACCAATATCAAGGCCATCACTAACAACGAAATCCCCTTCGGGATGTCGCATCTTCATATGCTCCTGAAAATTTCGAAGTTTGTCGATGCCTTTCTGCGAGAACGACATAAGGAGCATGTACACCGCTACGCAAGTAACAGCGTTGTATTCTGCCTCCATATCTGCATGTTTCCGCCGTCGAGCATGTTTGTCTGCCTCTCCTTCTCGTCTTTCAAATTTCGTAGGATCGGATAAAGGTTCTATGTCCAGAAGTAAAACTATCTCTCCTTTCAAAAATCAAGAAAAAACTCACTCTGTGGAATGGCTTTCACGTACTCATACATATCATCCGCCCAGTGTGTCAGGATCTCTGTTTTTTGAGCAAGTTCCTCCAACGATGCCAAAAGCTCATCTTCCAAAGGATCTCTCTGCACACCGGTATCTAACGAGATTATCCGACGTCTCGGAGATGAAGGCGCACTGCGCTTGTACTCCGTCGATGGCGTACGCCGTGAATGTGTTGGCGAATGGCCAAAGAGCTTCTTCGAGGCGATGCTAAGGGCGCGATTGAGGGCATTGGCGGCTGCTCGAGACGCCATACCTGACGGAGAGGATGACAGAGAATGAGGAACAACGGATACTGGTGTCGGTGGGAATGTAATTGCACCAGTTGGAAGTGGCTGAGGGGACACTTCACTGGTATCATCATCTGCAGAGTGTGTTTCCCGATCTTGTAGAGGCCGCCGTGGTTGCAATGTGATTTCTGTTACAAGTCCTCAACACTTTGACGATGAAGAAACAGCATTTCTTACCATCGACCGCTTTGTTGAACTCTACTGCCCGACCATCCCCAACTAGAACATACTCTCGTCGCAAGTTGCCGTCCTCTTCTGTTTCTCCTGGAATAAACGAACCTTCTGTGGAGAGAGGTCTTCGAGAACGGCGACCCGAATTCGGCGAGTGCTGTCTATCAGGAACAACAGGACTGCTTTTGTCGTTGCTCGCTGGGCGCCTAAAGTGAAACTTGCTCGGTGGTATCATCGCGTGTGGATCGAGGACTTCGGGCGGTATGACTTTGTGGTGTTCTGGTGTTGGCGGTCTGCCATTCCATGGTCCTAAAGATTCAGGGGTGGATTCTTGTGCCCGTGGAAATTTCGACTTTGCTAATGCTTCACTAGCAAAAAAATCCTCAAAGCTCGCCCTCTCAATTGGGTTTCGCTTCAGAAGCATCCGTATGAGTGCTTTGATGTCTTCGGGCACGGGCAATCCCGAGCTTCCGCCTCCCCCGTTCTTATTCGCAGTTGACGCTGAGTCTTCATCAGGGAACTTGATCCCCTTCGAATTATCAATCCTCTTCAACAGCTCAAGGTAGTTTTGAGCTCGGAATGGAGCTTTGCCAACAGCCATCTCATAGAGGACTGCTCCCACAGACCAGAGGTCCGCTTTAACGTTATACTTCTGGTAACGCAAGATTTCGGGAGCCATGTACAAACTTTGGGATATTTCAGACCGCAATCCGAGTATGAGCAATTCAACTTACGGTGAGCCACATAGGGTTTCCGCCATCATTGCGTTTGGTAACGATCGTGCAAAACCAAAATCTGCGATCTTGAGTATTGGGATACCCAAGGGATGACCTCTTGCAAGTTCTTCAGGCGACGCTGGGTTTAGAAGGAGATTCTTCGTAGTGTTTAATTAAGGCGATGGAAGACCGTTAAAATCAGAGAAGAGATATATACCTGTGGTTTAATATCCCTGTGGATCAAATTTCTATTTCGCAAAAATTTCAGAGCCCGCGCTGGAGAAGTCAGACCAACGAAATCAAAAGGAATGTAATGGGGGCTTACCCAGTTGACGAAGGAAACTTCTAACTGCAATCTCATCCAAGCCGCCTGTCCGTGGATGCGGATAATATTGTAGAGCCGCACCCGGAGCTGGTACATACTCCAGCCCTTCCACCCGCCCTCGCTTCTTGATGTAATTGGTAAGGTCACCGCCTGCACAATATTCCATTATGAGGTAGATATGCCTCTCCGCTCGCTGCAAAGCCATTTGTAAAACTAGAAATCAGTGGCATTAATGGACGAACATACGACGATATCAAGGAGTTTGGTGATATGTCGGTGAGATAATGATTTAAGAATCTGAATTTCGCTCTGAAGATTCTCGAACAACCTGGACGTCAGACCATCGCGTTTAACGGCCTTGATCGCTACTTGTTGTCGGGTTTCCTACAAGGCAATTGATTAATTAATTTCTCGGTATGTCCGCCTCGGTTTGTCTCACCTCGTGAAAGCCCTTGTAAACAATAGCGAAGCTACCCTTCCCGATGTCGCTCACTATCACGTATGGCTTGGCGTCGTCGTCTTCGATCTTGCTGCTCATGGATGAGTGCTTGAAAGTTTCTGCAGCATGAGACATTTGAATCTCTTTCAGCCCAAGTTACGTCGCTTACATACAGCAGCGTGGCGGCAGAAGCGGTTGTCGACCTGATAAAGCAGTTGCAAGAGTCACGGCTCACAATGTCAGATAACCCCTTATGCAGTATGTTTTAGCAATGACAAATTCGTGCCAAAACAAATTGACAAATTAAAAGGTAATTCCAAGTGCGAACAGCTTATACATGACCACAAAGATATATAGTGAAAAATAAGAAAAATCCAGCAACCACCAAACGGAAACCTAAATAAGCAAAAATTCAAACTTTCGAAGCGAAAGAATGACGTTAGTAGGATAGTTGTACAACAAAAACAAAAAAGAGCATTGTCAGTTGGGGGATAAACGAACGGGTATCATCTCAGTCAACTTCAATCTTTACTACTTCTTATCTCCGTCAAAGAAGGCCACTAGCTTCTCCACAGCTATTTTACCACTCAGAGGGCGAGGCATAGCAATGGGTTTCAAAATTTCACGGCTTTGTCGCCTCAATACCAATGGGTCAACAAATTTCGTCGACCCTCCCAGCGCGCTGACCATACCATCACCTGTGCCAGATCCACGAAGTGATGAAAAAGAAGAAGAGGGAGTCAATCTGTCGGTCGATTTAGATCTCAACTTGGGTTTGAGAGGTTCTATGGTGGGCAAAGATGCACTGCCCGAACCTGTAGAACCAGATGCGGTGGACGGTCCATAAGACTGGGTACGAAGTCTCCTGTTCGAAAGAGGTGAATACCCAGACTCTTCGCTCTTATAATCACCTTTCGCGCTGGAAAAGGTAGCGCTACTTGTGAGTCGCGAGCCCGCAGATCTCCCAATTGTCTCTTCTCCAAACTCACTCTCGTCACTATCACCGTCAACGTTTTCTCCGTTGCCATTAGAAAAAAAAGTGGCCTCGATAGATGACGTAGATCGTGCAAATGATTTAGGTGTGCCAGTTCGCTTGGGTGGGTCAGGGTTTGCGTTAGAAGACATGTCATCGGGAGACGGTGATCGAGCCACGATACGATCACCAAGGGCAACGGTATATCGCTTTCTAGGTGTAGGACTGACGCTCGACTGCCGTGGCGACGCAGCCCTATGTGGTGGGGGAAGAGCGTTCCCAGACTGGGACGGACTACTCGTCGTTGGGGCTGACGCTGATATGGGAGACGAAGTTCTGAGCATCCCAAAAGAAGATTGGGACTTCAAGACGGATGACGCAGAAGTCGTGCCTCCAATGCTGGGCAGCCCAGAGCCGGTATGTGGATTCGTACGTGTTGAAGCTCCCAATGAATTTTGGGGAGAACTGGGAGGAGAGAATGAAACCGGGGGCAACGTGTAGTCCCCCTGCGGGTACGAGAATTTTGTGCCTGATGGGTTCCTTTTAAAAGATAACATTGGAGGACTTGTCGAATCACGGGCGGTAGAAGACGATAGACGAGTGTGAGGTGTACTAAAAATAGATGAACCAGTATGTTGCTGTACTAAGACTGAAGATGTCGATGGGCCAGCAGCATGAATCACGGAAGCCATCTGCGACGTCGGGCCAGATGAAAGGTTTGAGGTTGAAGTTGCCAATTTAGCCATCTCACGACCCAGCTCTCCGACACGCCCCTGAAGTTCAGCAATCTCGTCGCGTACATCATGAAGTTCTTGATGGACATCCTCTTGGGACGACGACTCTTTGACAGACGTCGTTTCTTGCTTCTCTTTCTCTTTGTCCACAAGCCACCTTTCGACGTCGTTCATACGATCCTCAAGCGCACGTACGTGTCCAACGGTCCATTTTTCCAGTTTTTCAAAACGTTTGGCAATTGCGAGAAGAGTTGAAGGAATATCCAATGTACCTTGGGCGTTAAAATGTGCGTAAAGAGGTGGAGCTTCACGGGAAGGAGAAGATGACAACGTATCTATGGTGCGCATGGGCGAAGGTGTCAGATTAGGCGGCATATTTGACAAGCTTGGGCGCGAGGGAGTCGGAGAAGAAGGCGACGGCGGCACGGGCTTCCTTGCAGAAGGAGCAACAGGGATGTGAAGGTTGGCGAAAGCCGGATCTGCGTACTTTGATTCTGGTTTTGCTGGCCATTCATTTTCCTTGGCCTTTTGTAACTCTTTCTCTCTAAACTTCGAAAGCCTCCTCTGCTCCTTCTCCTTGGATTTAGTGTCTTGAATAACTTGTTGAGCCGGAGTTAGAGGGTCTTTGGTTGGAGTCAGCCTGTTCTTTGCTGCTTGCCACCAGTGAACATCTTTGGAAGAGTTGGCTGGGGAAGGGGGATTCGGAAAAGTCTGTGAACGAGGAGGTGGGGGGAGTGTTTTCGTGCTTTCGAGCATTTCCAAGACACGGTCTTCGACGAGTTTACGTTCCCTGGCTTCCCTCGACAAAATGGCCTCGGCGTCACGCCGACTACGATCCCGTTCCCGCTCCGCCTCTGCCTCCAGCTCTGCATCACTCGGGAGAGAAGGTGATTTTGGCGATATTCCACCTACAAAGTTATTGACGCGTTGAACGAAGCTTGCAGCTAGATTGGACATGGAAGAAGCTGGCGATGGAGAACGCCTCCATTGAGCGTGGTCGTTGAGATCGTCTTCATCATCATGAGCGCCGTGTGGATCGATTCCGGTCGATGTGCCCTTAACAAAGTTTTGGCGCAGAGGAGAAGGTGGACCAGGCGACGACGTTCTGATTCCCCCTACCTATATTTGGATTAGTTACGACTTTCTTTTAAAATGATCCATAAGAAATACCAGAGCAAACGATTCAGCAGAAGCCATTCGCTGTGGCTGCCTGGGGGAGTGATGCCCAGGAAACTGCAATCGAGAAGACGCCATAGGCCCAGAGAGAACTTACTGCCTCGCGTTTATGTCGATGATCCTGCTGAACAAGTGTAGACTAACGTGGGAAATCTGGAATGAACACCCTAAGTTCTCACTTCGGAAAGTCAATGCCCAGGATACAGGTGGTGGTCGGAGCGATTCCCAGTTGGACATTCGTTGGTCGGGAGCCATAACTAAAAAGTGCCACGGCAAGTTTGTAGACAACAAAAGTTCGTGAAACTTACTACAGTCCGCTTTACTAGAACCATGTTCCACTCCTCAAGGAACACCTTCGCCTTCCACATGTTCAGTGGGTTTTAATGTTCGTAGGAAATGATATACGTGATTAGAAGGGGAAGTTAAATAAAGTGAGTACATATTTCAGCCGATTTGTGATCCTCGTCCCCTCTTATCATTTTAACTCCTAGGACGTTATGATTGTATAACTTCAATTTTCCAGTCATAACTTCAAGGCCAATTTATCCAGGCTGGGGTTTTTATCATAGTACTTCTCCAGGCCTGCATCTTCTCTTACGGTACATCTTTCCCAATCACTGTCTCTAAGACTCACTGCACAGATTTTTCTTTGTTGCAAGTAAGAACAGGCATCTTGAATCCGATCCCCTCTTTTTTTTATGATAAGGGAACTACTGACTATCCCTCTTCTCTAGTAGCCGATGCCTACGTGATCTCGTAGACTCCCGAATCGGGTAAATTATTCCTTGTATTCAGTAAAGAAATCCGGAATCTTTGGCGTCATTCTCAATGAAATTCATCACGGGTCTTATCTTTGTCTCACAATCCATATGAGCCAGAGTCCAATCCAGAATTATCTGGAATTCAATACGTCCTTTGGAGCTCACCTTCTGACGACACCCTTCCATCGGATTCTAGAATCATAATATTAGGTATATAGACGACTCTCTTCAACTGAGGACTGAAAGCCCCACTTCTTTTTGAAACGAACAAGCGAAGCTTTTAGTCCCCATGTCTAGCATCTTCTTTTACGAACCTTTTTATGACTTCGAGCGTTTCTTTGATGAAACGTTGAATGCCCCTCAGCCTCGCCTGGCCGGTGGGCAACAGCTCCAGCGCCGCCAGGGCGAGGAGGGTGCCGTTAGGGCTTGGAAACCAAGGTAAGCTCTACATTTCCACTGCACGCACTAAATTTATTCCAAATTTCCCCCCCCTCGTCAGGATGGACCTTCATGAGGATTCCGACAAAAACCTTGTGACGGCCACCTTCGAACTCCCCGGCGTATCCAAAGAAGATGTATCGTTGAACGTCCAGAACAGTCGATTGACGATCACGGCCGAAACGAAACATTCTTCTGAGCATGATGAGGGTGGATATGCTGTTCGCGAGCGGAGGTATGGGAAGTGGTCCCGTACTTTGCAGATGCCTTCCGGCATAAAGGTCTCGGGTTCTATTAACTATTTATCACCTTTCTTTTATTGACTTTTTTCTTTTGCGGTTGCAGGAGGAGGAAATCAAGGCTTCTTTGGATGACGGTGTCTTGACTGTTACTTTCCCAAAGGCCACTCTCGAACAGGCGCCCAAGAGAATCAACGTCTCCTAAAGGAAGGTCCGACTTAGTGAAAAAAATGCCGAGTTATGAGATCCGTTTTCATCACAAAACAAAAAATAAAAAGTATTCAATGTGAAATAGTCTTTGTATTGGGTAGTAATAGTCAAAGTCGAGTTCACGAGAAGCAAGAAAACTCCATGAATACAATAATATAATGATCAGAAAAAAAATAACCTTGTGTAGCTGACAATAAACCCAACGGATAAAAAAAAATTTAATGTATTAACTCCAAAGGGAAAATAAAATAAAAGTTATAAAGTCGAACATAATCCTCTAACCCAGTTCACTCCCAGTTGCAACCGTCAACGCCGTACGGGATATATTTCTCCGCCACCACGAGCGTACTCCTCCCCCACCAGCCACTCCCCGTCCCTGTCCCTGTCCTCGCAGACCCATCACATGCCGTCCATGTCCATGACTATACACCGAACTAGACACATGCGATTGCTCACTCGCACTATCACTTGTACTCGTATAGTCATCTCGAATGTTGTTCAGGAATATCGACTTCGATTTCGGTTTCGGTTTCCTTGTACGTGTGAGGCCCAAGCCGACACCACTTCGACCTCGTTGATCCGCGTGTGCTTTGAGAGTCGAGAAGGAATCTGGGTTTGCATCTTGCTGAGGTGAGGGATTGCGCCTGGCAGAATCCGCACGCGGTTCCTCCAACAATGCCGGCTCATAAATCGTAAACGGACTCTCCTCCGTCCTATCCGTCACCATCACAGGATTAAACAACGAATCGATCAGCACCTCGGTCGTTTTTGTCCCATATGCCACTGGAAGGCGTTGCACGTCAAACGCCACGCTCGGGGCCACTCCGTACTCGTCGTCGTCCTCCCCTCCTTCTCCCTCCACATCTAGGCCACCACCCTCAAAGGACGTCGCATCATCCTCCGTCTCCGACTCCTGCCTACTCACACTCGGCACATCAATAACTTTCCTCTCCGATCTCGCCGTCTTTGGCACTCTCGCCGTACTCTTCAATCCGCTTAGTAGATCTTCTTCCAACTCTTCTTGGTTCCTATAAGGTCCATAAAGATCCAACGCCCTCGGTCGTTTCTTAACGCTGGTTTTCTCGAGAAACCCAGCGATACCGTTGAGGATCTCACCTTTAGGGAGGGGAGGGGCGATGTACTGAGTTTCGCCGGAGACGTATTCGAGTTCGATCATCAACTAGATAAATAGATACATCATTCATTTTACTCAGAGATAATATGCTCCGTACCTGTAGGATAGCATTCGTCTTGCTCTCCTTCAAAAGATACCTCCTATCCACATTCCCTTGCCCAACATACTCGGCCAGATTCAGATAGACCGCACCCAGTCTCGGATTTTGAGGGTTCCCATGAGGATCGCCAGGGACAATGCGTTGTACCACGACAAGCTTTAGTGGGTTAGGGAGGATATGAGTGGTTTCGCGGTCAATGTCGAATTTGAGAGTTGTACCAAGGGTTTGGGACCACGTCACTGCGTGATCTTTGAGTGAGAGGAAGGGAGTTGAGCCTTTGGCGGGGGTGAGGTTGGAAGGGAGGGGAAGATCGGAGGTGGTTAGGGGGGTGGTGCCGGGAGGGATGAGAGTTGTGGATAGAGAAGAGGTGGATGAGGAGGGATGGTGAAGAGTTGTGTTGCTTGGGATGGAGAGATAGCCGAATTCGGCGGTCGAGAGGGTAGAATCTGTTACGTCGGACGATCGAGAAGAGAGGGTGGATGATAGAGATGTAGGGAAGCTCAGTGGTGGAGAGAACAGGCTTTCTTCTTCTGGCAAACCGGGACTCATCGGCAGATCCGCTTCGCTCTCCTTCACATTCGACCTCGTGCTCAACGTTCTATGCTTCATCTTCTCCAACAACGTCGCTCCTGGAGGATTCGCCTGCACACCTTTAAACTTCCATCTCACCGCAAATTCCCCACCCACAAACGGTACACTGGAGATCTTGTGTATGACCACTCGAGCGCGGAAGTAGGCGTGGCGGGGAAGAAGGTGGCCTAGCTGTGCTCGGATGCCACTTGGGGTGGGAGGAGGGGGCATATCATGGAGACTGGTGCTGCTCCCATTGTTGTGGTGCGCTGCCAAGGATCGTTTGTTGAGGAAGAGATGGGAAGGGACTGGACCGACGGGTGATTTCATACCAGGGGACATGACTGCTGTACTCAGACCCATTGTTGCTGAACGACGGACATCACAGCGTTCGCGTGGCATCTCTAGTTGTACGTCATTCTGCTTACTCATCAACGGAGTGTTTTACTGATCACTAAATTACACCACATCAACTACAAAAAAATACTGATTGCATACACAATTCAAAAGAGATGCTCCATGGCTTCTATAAAATCTAATTTTTTAAGGAAAGGTGAGGATGAAGCAATGATGAGCCCCCATGTCAAAAGATACCTACACAATATTTTAATGCCATTTATATTTGTATCTGGTAAGAGCTTGTTTGGTATGATTTCACACGCCGTCAATGATGTCAAATGCAACACAAAAACGGCACAAATTAAGTCGGAGCTCAAAATTTAATCGAGTAATGATCTCATTGATAACAGATCTTATTAGATAGCCATCATGGAACACAATTGTTCTGCAAATCAACACCAACTGAACAAGCAGATTCTTCATGTTCTTTGCTTTCATTATCAATACTACAATTCCTAGTCTTATTCAGCTTTTGAGACAACATCATCTCAAAGAGCCATACCAGTAACCATACATCTATACTTTCTGAACAAGGCTAGGTTGATGAACTGTTGAATGGCCATCCTGAACGCATTCACACAGAACTTGGAGTTAGAAAGCATGTTTTCTTGGCTCTTCTATAGGGAATGTCACGGGTTGATGTGACGGGTAGTCACAGGTACGGGTGCAGGTTGACAATTCTCAACCCCCGAGGGCCGAGAAACCCGTACCCGTGACAAGGGTTTGACGGGTATCGCGGGCGTTGCCATTGCCTGTTATTGCCACATCACAGGCTGTCTCAGCCTCGTTCCTTCCGTCTCCAACCACATCCTGGCCAGCGGCAACCATGAAAACGAAGACAGCGAGAGGGAGTGTAAGGGGAATTCTGTGTACACGTGAGTTCCAATTCTAGCCGTCCAGCTTTCCTTGAGAGCATCGGGCTTCTTAGCCCACTCTAGCTCTCT
>QDKV01004979.1_pt1 | contig 20909 bp, 26 predicted proteins | sample 1861101 | NCBI WGS metagenome assembly QDKV01 (sample SAMN04275158, study PRJNA302643) | Fungus metagenome, whole genome shotgun sequencing project. | isolation source: fruitbody | host: Mallocybe terrigena | place: Sweden | collected 2013 | reverse complement strand
AACGGGACGTCCTTGTATTTGCTAATGTTGAGACAGGACAAAAGGGCTATACAAAAACAAACAGAGGCAGAACATTCAATATTCATTCTTTAAATGGGTCATTTTGACGGAGGGAAGCCTTACTGTACCAGCAAGGCAACTATTCTTCCTGATGGTACACAATCAGGTGTACCTCATACCTTCCCTTTTGTTCTATTGTTTCTTATTTGTCTGATTATTTAGGCGATATGTATATAAATGAAAGTATTTTAGACAGTGAATTCCGTAAAAGTTACTAAAACCCCAAGTAAAACCGTCTGAACCCCTTGTGACGAAACCTTGTTGCACCTTTTCGTCACAGACTCCGTCACCCGTGATAAAAAACGGGCCGGGACAGATTTCATTCCACTAACCGTGATGATCATGGCCCCCCAGGATCCTCAGGCAGCCGCCCTCCTTGGCCATGTCGTATCTCAACTGGAGCAGAACGTCAATTTTTTAGCATCGCAGAATTATATTTCACAGAGTGATGCGTCGGCCATCCTCAGTAAGCTACTAATGACGCTAATGACGCTAATGACGCCGATACGATGAACAACCTCACCAACCACATTTCTCATATGAGCATGCCTACTCCTCGCGCAGTACCTCCCCCGCCTCGTCCTCCTGTCAACTCAGAGCAAGCTTCTCTTCCTCAAGTTCGGGCGCTCTGGGCTTACAACGGCGAGGTTTGTCCGCATCCGGTCAACTCACCTTCATTGGCAAAGTTTAACCCTCTCTCAGGATCCGGGTGATCTTCAGTTTTCTAAAGGCGACGTTATCGAGATAGTCGAGGAAATTAACGCTGATTGGCATAGAGGCTGTCTTAATGGGAAGCAGGGCCTTGTCCCGTCCGCCTACGTTGAGAAGATCGCCCCAGTTGCAAAGTCTGCTAAACCCTACAAACCTTTTGTCGCTGCATATCATGGTATGACAGCGCCCCCGCCGCCTGGGGAAGGAACAAACCACATTGGTTTGCAAGAGAAAGCAGGCACAGAAGAAAAGAAGGACAAGATGGGTAGATACAAGAATACTGTTAGTCACGGTCTTTTTTCCATTCACGGAAATGGCGTATTGATAAAACGTATGCTTAGATGGCTCATTCGGCTGTCGCAGGTGTGGGTTTCGGAGCTGGTACGTGTCTCTTCATAAAATCAAAGTGGATTGACTATCTTAGCGACTGTTACTAGGATCTGCCATTGGTGGAGGACTCGTCCGTGCAATCTTTTAAGACTATTTTATATGGACTCGACATTCCTTGCTCCGAATTGATATGGATTTTATTATAATACCACTGTTACATTGTAGCAAATGATTTTCTTTGTTACTTGACATAGATGCGACAGATTGATTCGCAATTGAATAACTGGATTCAGTCCAATGACCTTCGTTTCAATAGTTTCGTGATCTCCGTATGCTCGTGCAGCCATTCTGGAAAGGTGACTTCCACTAAACCATCCTGTCTTTCCCGCATCTCAATGAGATAATTGGCAAATACGATAAGGGTCCCGTAGCGATATCTATTCGGTGTTTGTGTGAAAGGCAATGAAAGAAAAGAGAAAACGTACAAGTAGTTGACGGTGATATTCCTCATCTTCCGCTCTGTCGTACTTCCTTTCTCACATGCTTCAACTTTGACCTTGTAACTTCATAAAAAGTCACTATCTTACCGATCTATTCAAATTAGATCAAGGACTTACTCGTAGATTGCCTTTCGCAGATTCTGAACGTCTTGCATAAGATCGATAGCCCGATCTGTCAATCTTTTCGCAATTTTTCCATGCGAAAGCACGCCAACAAGTTGCAATATTGTTTTGTACTCCCCTGTGGAGAAAATAGGGTGAATAAACCAGCAAGTTTCACCACGCAAACGACGTACCAGCTAGGTACAGCTCTTCTTCTGAAGGCCCGTCCATAGAATCGTACAACCTTAACGTCATCTCATCTTCATCCTCCACAACCATTCCGTCCGATTCAGTTTTCCAATCAATCGTAGAGGTAATCAGGCTTGCGGTGATCATACCCGTCGTTGTTCTGCCTCTGCCCATCTGACAATTGAAGATAAAATCTCCTGCTTGCGACAAACCAGAGCGAACTCTGTTCAGCAATTGAGCGAGAGCATCAGGGAGTGGGGCTTGTTCATCTGTCTATAGAGCGATAAAAGATTACTCTGTGAGGAACATTTCAAAGACAGATGTGCTAACTATCGCAACACGACCATAATCAATCTAAGGATGTTTTTAATATTTCAGATTCATCAGGGCGAGAAGCGGACATACCCGATACCCTTGCTTGATGACTGAATGAAATACATCTCTTGGTGTCATGATTTCCTCGTCCCCCACAACTTCCCAAATGGGAATGATAGAGAAAACACCAGGTCGTTCTTCAACTTCGTCGTGAAGGAGAATCCGACCGCCATCTTGACGTAGTTCATGTAAAATATCTTTCTTAAAACTATTTTCCATAGATTCGACCACAGCAGTAGTGACCCCAGTAGCCCTATAGCTAATAAGTAACCATAGAAATAGGGAAACTGGGGCATGGCGTACTCGACATTTTCCAATGGACGATTTATAAGACGTAAAACATGAGGCCGTCCAGCAACATAAATGACAGGTTCCTTCAAGTTGTTTTCATTAGGTGCTTGAAACTCTCTGGTGAGCCCAGTACCTACCTCGCGAAGCGATGTCCAGAAGGCCATATTTGTTCCTCCAGGACCGGCATCGACACGTTCAAGTGCGCGTTTCAATCTAATAAATCAATGTAACTCGGGAAAGAGTGATATGTCATGCACGTTACCCTTCAACAGTGGGCATACCACTGTGTTACATTCCAAATAGAGAAGTAAGACAAAGAAGTACGAGTGTTGATTGCGAACGAACCTCCCGCAGACCATCTTTCCATTTTCCTCGACAATAAAATCCAAGGAGTCAGTGGGTGACGATGGGGGCGAAGACCCTCCAGCCTTCACACGCTTCAAAGTCATGGGTATCCTGCGGAAGTTGGGTGCACCTTCGATGCGTCTGAGAAGTGAGGTAGCACGACATTCACATAGCAAAACACAATACTGCTCACTCAGGCAATGTCATTTTCTGAAGATTGGAGAAGAAGTCCGATTTGATTATAGTCGAAGCAGATAAAATGCTACCAGATCGGTTGACTACGATTCGTGTGACATCATCTGGGTCGGCTACGCCACTAATCCCATCAGTTCGTCGAAGGGGCTTCAAGGCATTGATCCCATCGTCTAACAACTCCTTCTCGAAAGTTTTGATAACTTCGTCGAAGTTCGTTAATACACTCGGTAGTGATGATTATAATTTATGAGCCGTACCTGGACGATTCTTCACAAATGTCTCCACATTCTCAGTCTCGAACGACTGCAATGTGTCTGGCTCCGTTGAATGAAGATATGATTGGAACACAATCAGCTCAAAGTACCGTCTGAGGCTCTGTAGAGCTCTTGTTGTATGCATTTTCTTGTTTTTGTCGTCGATATCCTCCTCTGCTCTGAGCCGCGCCACTTCGATCGAATCCCTGATGTTGACCACAGCAGAGCAGAGATCGATGGCATTATCAACGGCACTCTTCACAGCAGGACCTTTCCGGATGACCCTGAGCAAATCTGTCAAATATTATCGGGTCACCAGACAATCATGTACTAATTCAAGGGCAGACGCACTATTGATGACCTGGTAAGAATACCTATCCGGGGATGGCCTAATGGCCTCCATCATGGTCGTCGACATTGACAAGGAACGGTTAATGCGAGTTGCCGAATTTGGACGATGCAACTGCAACCATTCTCTGAGGAGAACTAGAATGACGGAAGCTAAAGTACTCCTTCCACGTCCAAGCTGACAATTCACCACGATCGGTGTATTGGGCGGTGTCCTGAGCACTACCTCGATGAAATCCTTGAGGTCGGTATAGTCCGGTGGCTTCTCAGCCGTCATGGGAATACGATTGTATTGCAGCGAAATGTCGCTGTCCTTTCTTAGCACCATAATGTCCTTCAGAACAGAAACATCTTCGACCTGAACTTCTTCCCAGATAGGCACGATGGTGCCGTCGGGTGCCTCCGTATGCAAAAGAATGCTTTACGACATGATCAGAGAAAGGTCAACATACGATAAGGAAGACTTACCAGCCTCCAAATGAATTAAGTTCAGCAATCACATCCTCTTTTAACCTCTCTTCCAGAATTTCCAACCTTGAGGCAGAAATCCCTCCATAATCCTTCATATTTCTCAACGAATAATTCTCTCTTCGCAAGCAATAAGGAGTTCCATTGATGTACACTATAGGCTCTTCTCTAAGAGTGATCCACACAATCTTTGATGCGTTCGGGTGATTGTTCTGGATTTTCAACAACACATCATCAATCGCTTCGAGGGTGGGCTGCCCAAGAGCGTAAATTTCCGTGCCAGGAATCTGGCGGAAGTTGATAGCTCCCTTGATGTCAGTCTCGAGGTGCGATTCTCTGAGCCATTGATCTGACTTGAGGAGTGTACTGATGACAATACGTGAGCATTATGTGGTATTCCTGGCAACAGACAACACACCTTTCTCGCAAGATAATACCACTCCGGTGCTGTATGAAAGTGTAGGCCTTGAACAAGACAGAACAAAAGCCTTTTCACACCTTGACGACATGATCAGAGTATTCATCTCCAAAAATTTGACCTCCAGCAATCGCCACGTCGTTCTTCTTTCCAGGCAAGAACGATCTCGTAGTAGATCCAGTTTTGGATAAAGGAGACAGATCATTAACAGGAGCAAAAACGTTCAGACGGGAGCCACGCTGCTTTCGAAGGAAGGTAATCTGGCTAGAAAATGGAAGGAAACCAGTGAGTAAGGGTGTGGGAACGAGCATGGGGAGAGGAACTCACGTCCACATCTCCGTTCTTGCCTTTAACCAACTTGAAAAATTTTGGCTAAAATTTACATCTGACTCCTCAACGAAGCTTGCGAATGCAATCATGAAGAAACTATAACAAATATAAGTAATTTATCCAACTTAAACAAATAAAAAATCCCACTATTTCTCCAGCGCTTTGCTCCCTTTGTTCAAGTAATCTTCTCCAAGTGGGCCGTCCATCGTCGTAAGAGAGTATTTGAGGCGGTAGTTCAGAATATCCTCCCGAAGGTTGGTAACATGGCTGTCTATTCAGTATAGAAAACGTCGAAATCAGGCGTGTTCGTCAGAGGATTGAGAGAAGAGACGCACTAGCATCTATCACTCGATCAACAAGCCTCTTTGCCTGCATACCATGGTCCAAACATCCTAATAAACTTAGGATAACACTATAATTTCCCATGTAAGCTTTGCGAAGGTTTTCTAGGAGTGTTGGTTGGGTCATTAAGAGTTCTATGGCAGATTGGCTATTGCTGTCCTGCAGGCCTTAGCAGTAGTGTGAAAAATATGGAAACTCAGTGAAGGAAAAGATATTTTACATTGTTGTAGTAAGTATGTTAACCTGAGCAACGATTTGCTAAGCTCCTGCTGAGCGTTCGCTTGCTCAAGAGATTGTAGAATTCGACTCTCTGTTTGAATGCTTGTGGGCTGAGAAATCATAAGGGGTCATTGACGACGACTCGAAATCTATCAGGCGGATATTACTTGCCGTATTCACCCCAGGAGACCCCGAAGACAGAGAAATAATCCCATTCGGAGCCTTTGAAGAGTACGGATCTGGTCCCCCGTTCGCCATGATCTGTTTCCGCCGTACCAGGGAAGCAGCAACCATAGCGAAGGTTGTACGAACAGCACCCATACCACAGGAGAAGACAAGAGCTGTTTTTGTCGGGTCGGTGTCTTGAATAACACGGAGATATGCATCAAGGTAATTATCCTAAGTACGTGAAAATAAATCAATTCCCAGTGGATCTGGAGCGGATGGGAGGCATACCTCTATTGGCCGATCTGGAGAAATAGGAATGCTGAGAAAGAGTCATCTCCTGAAAATAAGATAAACATTATTCGACTTGCCGATAATACTAAAAAATTCCATAATCTAGTACAAGGTTATCTGGATCGATGAGATGAAAACTTACATCAACGTTCCATCCTTCGGTCTTCATGAAGGACCACAACTCCCTGGAACTTTTAACATTTCTCTGATCAACAGCCGTCCATGTCGGTAAAACAGGACCTTCCCCGCTATCTGCCGCTATAGACAAACATGTATTGACAATTTCGCCATATGAAAATGAAACTCTACTCACCGACTTCATTATGAGTAAGTACTACGCCTCCATACCTAGATAGGAAACTAGAATGAGCAAACTTCGGGGAGTAATAACACTCTCATAATGCATACCTCGAGGCCTCTGCTAGTATGTCGTTCTTGAGTCTTGTTTCGATAGCTTCAAGATTTTCAGGACGATCTGAGAGGGCAAGCGTACGGCGCGGTTCTGAGGCATCTCGAAGAACAAACGGGCGTCCAGAGATGTATACTGTGATTTAAATTAGCTCTAACTCTCTGATCCTTGAGCTTAAAATGTATTGGAAGGGTATGATGGATGGACACCTTGAATGATGAAGAGTAGAACACCCACCCATCGGCTCTTCACGAGTAGAAAACCAGACAACATGTGCAGGGCTGGGGATATTAGGTCTAGCGCGAAGAATAGAGAGGATAGCTCTCAGCCCTTGAGTTCGCGGTTGTGCAGCACCAAAAACATTCAAACTTCCTTGCCGCGAAGACCTGAAGTTAGGCGCGCCATGTACATTAAGGTCAAGGTCAAGCGCACGACCTATCGTACATCAATAACGTAAGATTTCGTTTGGGCAGGCAAGTACACACCAGAAGGGTAATGATCCGTCTTCAGAATCATCCCTCTAGAAAGCACGCTGCCCGTTCTGGACTTGACCACTGAAGGCTCAGACCTTTGCAGGACATCCATCAAGTCCAAGGGTGCAACACCTCTTTCTCGATCGATTGAAGACACTGTTCTGAACCCATTGGCGTTTCCAAGACTTGAAGAGGCGGAGTGTTTGTACATCATGGAAGGTGGAATGGATGCAGGACGAATGACATTTAACACTTGAAATACTTTTGGCGACATACGAGTTGATCCGTCCGTTGCAGGAGGTACAGAAGCTGGTCTATATGTATTGCATTCACTCCGCAAGGTGGCCTTGGGGAGTGATGTAAGGTTCGGTGGCGTTGACATGGTGCACGCCTTTTGCACTGTGGTTTGAATGTGCTAGAAAGCTGGACACGAGGAAGGCCCACAACACTTTATTTATTTATGTAATACTTTGTATTTTTGCGTGCACCAGACAGCAGATTGAGCCGCCAGACAGAGCAAGATTACCTACATTTTATATAAATAAATGTATACTGTGTGTGTCACAATATAAGGGTGCGGTGGGTGGGCACGAATGTGAAGAGAAAAAGTGTATTTCCCAAACTTCATAAATTACATAAATTACAATTTTTTGCTGAGTGCTTCAGCCAATCGCAGCATTGGTCCTTCCAAATATGGCACTTGGTTCAACAATTTCCATTTTCGCTCTACATCTCCAACTAATTACCACAGACTTCGTTTCACCGTTGCAGGTGGAACTGGGCCAACATAAATCTCCTTAGGAACTAGACAGAACCCTCGGGCCTCATCTTTTCTAGGGTCTACCCCCTCAGAATGTCATTCTACATTTATATAGGTCAAGTTTGAGGTATCATTGCATAGAAATCGATCCTGTCGTCCGGCCTGCTGCGTATGCAATGATTCACTTGTATTTTACGGGTTAAGAAAAGGAAGGAAAGAGTTGCAACACGTGTCATAGCACAGATGGAGCCCCTTTCCAATGTGTCCCCTCCGGCTCTGGAAATGGTGGGTGGGAATCAAGTGCTAATTGTGTTCTACACGGTCCTCCTAGGCTCGGCTGAACTGTACATCGGATATATAGACTGATATAGCTTATTTCCCAAAGGTTAGTATTCTTCTTCAGATCATATATTCATCATTGTATTTGGACATCCTTTGACATGGTAATCCCAGACAAAAAACTTGTTGGTCAATTCACGTAGAATTCCGAAGTGAATGGCATCTTTCTTTGCCAGAGTCCCAGTTCTTTGCTGGATGAGTCAATGGACGAAGCGTCGAAGCCTGTTACCAGTGACTAGTTTGGTGATAATACATAACGAGTTCTCTTGATGAATCTAATTTAACCAACTTCAGAAATGCTATCGGAAGTCCAGAAGTATATACCCACGAGCCTCGGACAAAACCCTTACTTCCAAGCTCATGACCATTCGTAAAACCAGGGACCATTCTTCATTGAAGAAGAGAACCCCGCTCCTTGTTTCAAAGAGATCAGGGCACTCAATCCTACAAGACTACTATAAGTACACGATTATCACACCATGGATGTAATCACTGATCACCCAACTGATTCAACGGCTCAACGGTAGCCTTACCCATCAACTGTGCTCCCACTCGTCAAGGTGACGGTGCTAAATGTCGATTGGGTGATCGAATACGATAATACGTACCCGGCCAATGATTGCAATGATTTGCCAGCACACCCATGATCCGACTCGGGACCGTTGTCCTTTTGTCAATTTATATATGCATTTAGTATTGAGTTGGCATTTGCCACATGACACAGCCTGCTGCATTGCAGCAAGCTTGGAGTCAACAGAATCCTTGAAAATGAACCTGTATTGCAGTGTTGCACGCTTCGTGCTCTATGAAGATCCTTTTCAACCTTGTCAAGAAAGCTCGTTGGTCAGAGGAAAAATGAAATTACATGTTTGCATAGCAGACAGATGGAGCCAAAAACAAATGTCGCGACAGGATGATCGATGTGATTTTCTCGCGTACGTGGAAAACACGTTTTAGTTACATGAGCCAACTAAGTTAGATTTCCGAACTGCGTTGCAACAGGCCGGCCGTTGGCTGACTATTGGAACACCGTTGAATCTTTTTGGCGTTTGGAGTAGCGCTCACCGACAGTCACCGACACGGCTTGCTATTGGACCCGCAAGTGTTGTGGAAGGATACTGGAAGTCTGGAACTGTGCGGCATCAATTCCTTTGCTTTGCTTGTTGTGACGTGTTGTGAAGAATTTCGGAAATTTCCGACCAATAGTTATTTTGTCCAATCCGGATGTCGTGAGCTCACTTAAGTTTTCAGAGTCTCTGGGTCTCTGAATTCGTCCTATCGACTTATAAAGATGGCATCACCATCACTGCCAGTCAACATAGGATTGCCAAAGCCGCGCCTCCCATACGATTCGATAGCCCAGCCAGCGTCTGTTACTGCACCTTCTGGTCCTGCCGGGGCAGGCACTCCAGCAATTGGGACGCCTGATTTGCGGGCCATTAGGGCAAACTATGCAGGGACACCCCCTGTCCCCAATATTCCACCAAGGGGTACTGGTGCTGGTGGTGTAGTAACACCTCTGAATAGGGCTGCTTCGTCTGTTTCAATCGCTGTCCCAACTCCTTTGAGGCAAACTGCGGCCGGACAAGCCTTCGGGGGTCTATCTGCAACTCGTCAACAGACGCAACAACATGCTCCTTCTCCCGCCCCTACACCTCTCCCAGATCTGGATGACTTACCCGTGGAGGAGAAAGTGCAAATCCTCGCAAGGCATCTTGTATCGAATGAACTGAGAACTAAACCCGTCGCAGGTCCTAGTGATGAGAATGGGAGTGACAGCAGGGGTTCGAAGTCAGCAGCAGAGTCAATTGGATCTCAACCTAGATATGGGTTGGAAGGAGGGGAGGCGCTAACAGGTGTAGTGCAGGAAGAGCACACACAAAGAGAGGATTCAGAACCATTTCCTATTCACTTTCATGCGCCTGGCGCAGATGTAACGTGAGCTGTTCTTTTCGTTATTTAATTTATCATTTTAACATCCGTTTCATTCATTCTACAAGTCATGATATATACAAGTGGCATACAGATCAGCGACGTCAAGCAGGCCGAGCACGAGCGGCCTCCTTCGCAGGGCCCAGCAATGTTCCCATTCCTGCCTTCGAACATATCCACGAACCAGGAGGGTTCCGTCGGAATTATGTTAAGCTCCGTGCGGAGGAGCAAGGCACAGAGGAACCACAGATGGTTAACAACTTTATCGACTTTTTGATGCTATTTGGACACTTTGTAAGCTGTCACATTCTCGGATCATACATGACTTATATATGGTACTAATTTTACAACTTAACTTCTCAGGCCGGTGAGGATTTGGAAGAAGAGGAAGAAGAGGAAGATAAAACTTCTGGACTAGAAGCGCTTGGTGAGGAGGTAACAGAGTCGACAGCGCTGTTGGGCTCCACAACAATCTCAAGGGAAAGAAGGTCGTCGAGGTTCAGGAGAAGGCGGGGTTCTTTTTCTGGGCAAGGCACAGCAAGTTTCAATCAAGCTATTTTAATGGTGAGGAATATTAATGAAGTCCAAGAATCTGAATCGAATTTTTTTTAGTTGCTCAAGTCTTTTATTGGTACCGGCGTCTTATTTCTTGGAAGAGCGTTGAGTCCCTCTTTCTTCTTTTTCTTTCCGGTTTGCTGAAAACGTCTTTAGTTTTTATAACGGTGGAATCCTTTTCTCTTCCATCACATTTACTTTCATTGCCATTATTTCTCTTTACTCCTATCTGCTGCTCGTCAAGGCCAAATTTGCTGTCTCCGGATCCTTCGGTGACATTGGCGGGAAGCTCTACGGCCCTTGGATGCGTTACGTTATCCTCGGTTCCATCGTCATCTCCCAACTCGGCTTTGTCGCAGCCTACACCATCTTTGTCGCGGAGAACTTACAATCATTCGTTCTCGGCGTAACGAATTGCTCAAAACTTATTCCGGTTCAATACTTCATCCTGATGGAACTCGTAGTCTTCCTCCCTCTTGCACTTGTCAGAGACTTGACGAAGTTGAGTTCAACTGCACTTATTGCAGATGGGTTTATCCTTCTGGGATTGTTGTACATCTTTGGAAGTGAGATTTCGATCATTGTGAAGAGGGGTACTGCAAACGTGAAAATTTTTAATCAGAGAGACTTCCCTCTCTTTATTGGTACAGCTGTCTTCTCATTTGAAGGGATTGGTCTGGTACGTCATCGCCACTCGACTCTAGCCTTAGAAGTTGATACAGAGTAATGCATTTAGATTATTCCCATTATTGATGCCATGAAGGAGCCACATAAGTTCCCGATGGCGATGAGCGGAGTCATGATCTTCCTGCTTTGTAATTACTTTTCCTTACTTTATTTGAGTGTATTGACGAAAGTTTTGCTCTTTGTAGTCCTGTTCGGTGGTGCAGGTGCTCTTGCCTATCTCACTTTTGGATCCGATATTCAAACCGTTGTGCTCGTCAACCTCGACACAACCAACAAGATGGTCCAATCCGTAAGGCGTTCTGGGCATGGTCTCTACAAATCTTACCTGAATAATTTTGACAGGTTCAATTCCTGTATGCACTTGCTATCCTTCTTTCAGTACCCCTCCAACTCTTCCCTGCCATTCGTATCCTCGAGAACGGACTCTTCGTGAGGAGTGGCAAGGAGGACGCGCGAGTCAAGTGGACAAAAAATACTTTTCGATGGGCATTAGTACTCTTTACGACGGTGATCAGCTCATGGGGTGCAGCCGATTTGGATAAGTTCGTTGCGTTTATTGGATGCTTTGCATGGTAAGCCTCGCTCCTCCATGGTGTTTCCGTGATTATCCCAGAACCAATGACCTGAATCATGCAGTGTACCTCTGTGTTATGTTTATCCGGCCATGCTGCACTACAAAGCATGCGCGAGGACGAAGAAAGATAGATTAAAAGACATCGCCATGATCATCTTTGGAATGGTTTCTTTTGTGTACACAACGGTCCAGACTGTCTCGGTGCGTGTTGTTCTGTTTTTTTTTTCGTATTGTAACTAGATAAGTTGTCTTCTAGTTGATGATGCAACCCGTTCACAAATCGCCTTCTGGTCTTTGCAAGAATCAGCCTTGAGCGAGATGCAGACCTATGTGAGAAACAATATAGCGTCCAACCTCCTTCGCAGAAATGTGAGAATCTTTTAGACGAACATACTGCATTAAAACTCTAATATTTGTTGGAATTTCTTGTTATACTTTCTTGGTGCTATCAGGCCATTTTTCCCCGATTAGATTCCCTCATTTCTTGTTGCAATGTGTTATTCGTTTATCTACATTGCGATATAAATTTTAACTAAGTTGTCGAACCGAACACAATTGCTCCTGGATTTGAGAGGTTCGGATTGTAATGCCTGTACAATCTGTAGAAATACAACTTATAAAGGGTCAATAGACCAGTACACCAACGAAGTACGCAATGAGAACAGTTGCAGAAGGGACACGGTTCCGGTTTTATAATTTACTAAGCTCTGCGCCATCCTTTCAACGCCTGTAAATACTGACAGTATGTCCGTTCGAGCTTGTTGCCCTTGAGACAGGTCTATGACCACGCGATGCATCATTCCGTCTCTCCTGCTGTCGTCGGCTCTCTGCTTTATACACAATCCTCTCTTCTTCCTCTAACGACCTCGAAGGTGCGCTTCTTGATTCTGTCATCAAAACATCACCTCGCCCTCCCCCTGAAGCGACTTGTGAAGGCTGAACACTGGATGTACCCTGCGGACTAGGGGCACGCTCGAGCGCACCCACCTTGGGCCTAGTAGTGCCTTTTCCCTCCTGCATCTTCTGAATAGCCTTCTGCCTCTCCTGCGCCCAATGGCTCTCCTCTTCGCGTGTTCTGACTGCCGATGGTGATGGTCGCGAAAAGGGCTGACCATAATTTGGTGTCGGAGCTGGAACACTGCTGGGCATGTTGGTCCGTCGTTCTCTGGATTCATGCTGGTTCGAAACATAAGGAGGCGGTGGTTGTTGGCTACTTTTGACGACATTGCTCGTCGCGGTAGTACCCGACCTGCTCCAACCAAGCGTCTCACTCAGGCTCTCTGTTCGCTTTCTGCTGCTTGTACTCGGTGCCGCAACCTCTTGTGGATGATGACTCTCCCTGGACTTGGGTGGACTTGCCAAGTTGACCGAATTTTCTTGTTTGTGAGTCATCGTTTTGGGCACAACGCTCGAAGACGAAGGTAATGGTGATGGCGCATTCGAACTGCCGGATGGAATCCTTGCGGCATGAAGAACTTCCTCTATAGGCGCATGCCCTTTTGTGGACTGCATCCTATGTGCGTAAGAGCATGTCAATCTACATTTTCGATTAACGTCAACATCTGTGTCATTCGAAGGGAGAAAGACCACGTACCCAGGCCCAAGCACGAACTCACCACCCAACTGCCTTGTATCACCAGAATTCTCCCAGACCGGCATGCCAACCTTAATTGCTCTCACAAACACCATTGCAAGCCCACTCATCGTCCCATGCCTTACATAGCCTCCGACATACTCTTTCTCCCTATCCGACAAACTACTCGCACTCGTGGTCAGTCCTTTCCTTCGCAAACTATAGCTCATCTTTTTCTTCCTTGGCATCAGAGGGGTCGGACTATCGGAGAGATATTGATGATCCAGGCTACAAGAATGCTCCTTTTCTGCTTTGCCCATGCCCAGCGCCTTATAAAGTGCCAAGGAAGGGTCGGTATACACCCTAAACGGCAAGTTGAAAATCTGCCTATACTTTGAGATCATCCCATAAGCGCCGTTGGAAATAACCACGAAGCCTATTTTCGGTCCATCCGCCTCCCTTTTCCCACCCGCTTCCTTTCCTCTCCCTCTTCGATCTCTCTTCCAAACAATTTCATCCTCATCCATCCCAATACCACCCCCAACTAACATCCCAGGTCGAACAACACTTCTCACTACACTCATATAATCTTGACAACGTGGACACCAAAAATGCCTGATAAAAACGACCGCTGTCTTCTGTCTCTCAAACAAGCTCCCAAAGGTAACTTTATGCCCATCCTCGGTGTATACGGTAAGGGTAGAGGCATGTGCGAGTTGCGAGGACGATGGGATGCTGTGTTCCGTGGCTTGAAGTTGGACGGAAGAGCAATTGGAAGAAGGGGGTTGGACAGACGGAAGTTCTTTATGGATTGCTCCTGGGTATGAAGGCAAAGGAACCGGAGGCGATGTCGGCCTTTCCCTTTCCCTAGAAGGCAAATATACAGGTCCAGACACAGATGACGTTACCATTTTTCTCGCATGGCCTCCCTCTACCCCTCCCACCTGAACACCACTACCCATTTGTGTCCCAGCAGTCCTTCTCATGTCCTTTAGGTTGCTCGCATCAGTCGAAAGAGCTTTACCATGCTTCGATGCAGGCAACTTTGAATCCACTTTGAAGCTTGTAATGGTTGCCTTTGCGCTCGCCTCCGTGTTGCGTCTCACCGGCATTCGGGCCTCGTTTTCTGACATGGCCTTGACGTTTATCTTTGGTGGCACCTCCATCTTTTCCACCTCTAGAGTTTTTTCGTTCGGCTTTCCCTCCCTCCGTAAATCGTTACCCCCCTCCTCTTCCACAGTCTCAGGTTTCAATTGAATATTGTCGGAGCCCGCACCTACCCCTGTCCCAGGTGGCCTTGGTGCCCTCCTTGGCCGCACATACGCGCTACCATCCTCGTCATGCTCATTCAAGGTTGCTACCGTAGGTGTCGAGATAAGGCTCACATGCACGATGGAAGTATTCGAAATAGAGCGAGTGTTCGGGAGAATCTGACCAGGTGGTGAGGACGTTGTTTCGGCTTGCATGGTTGTTGTGGAATTCGACACGCGTCGCCTGAAGAGTTTTGGTGGGGGAGGAGGCCCTTGTGCTGGCGCAGGAAAAGGTGTAGGTGAAGCTATTGTTGAAGACACGGGTGCCGTCATCGTTGACACTGCGGGTGATGGTGCTATTGAATTTAAAGTTGGCAACCCCGACTCCTTAACCGATCTGAGGTTCTTTCCTTTCTGCTCCTGCTCCGTCATATGGGTAAGCCCGCTCAACCCGTCTGCTGATCCACTCGTTGTCGACGCCGGAACAGGAGGACTTCCCGCTATGGGTCCAGATTTGATGTCTACTTCAGGCTTTCCTGCCATTCTTATCCCTCTCTTTTCTCCCTCCTCGTGCTGTTTCCTTGTCTCGTCTCTTTCCTTGTCCTCCCTTTCTATTCGAAACTCTGGCTCAAGCTCAAGCGCAGGTCCGGGTTTAGGCGATGGTGCTGGCGTCGGATAAGACCTACGTGGGCTCGGAATAGGCGTGTAATATTCTTCGAAGTTGACCTCCGACCAACTCATCTCCGCTCTATCTCTGTCGTTGTTCTTGTACTCACATTCGGGATCCTCTGCTCGAACAGCCGCAGCCGCAGAATTAAGGCGTACAGAGACGACACCCGCTTCTGCCTGCATATTTTGACTGTTACTAGAAGCGATGTTGTGGGTATCCTCGGCGCTTATTTTCCGTGGTTCGGAAAAGAAGTTGAGGGTCTTCGTCTTTGAGCCAAGTCTCTTAATACCCTTGGATTCCTGTTATCCGGTTTATTTCGTATGAGCTCTTCTGCATGATTACGAATTGAACATAGAGAGAATCACCTCAGTGTCGGTATCACTTGTGTAATAACCATTTCTGACTTTTCCTGCAATGTGCGCCTGAGTAATCTTCGTGCTTTCTATCTTGGATTGTCCGCCTTGATGTACAAATGTCTCCGTCAGTGGCGCAGATATACTCGCTTTATGCACTGGTCCAGTATGAGGCGGTCTCGCGTTCCCCCTATTACTTTTCTTCTCTCCATCGGCCATGTATCCACCTTCATGGCTACTTTTCTTTGACAAGAATTTCGCCAGGCGGCTTTGCGGTTGCAGTTGTTGTTGTGGCGATGCCTGCTGCTGCGGCGATTTCGCTGGCAAAGACACAAATACCGAGTTGGACGTCCCGTTGGATGTGGTCCGTCGTACGAGAGTTGGCTTCACGTCGACACCTACGTTGAAACTGATAGCAGTTGCCAATCCCGGATTTTTCGACTCATATCCACTGCGCTCAGCACCTATCCATTTGGCTTTAACACCGGAAGACTTGTGTTGTCGTTGCGTTGGCAAAACGGATGAATTACTTTCACTCTCGATGCTGCTACTGCTATCTTGTGCTCGCTCAACGCTCGGTCTACCATGCTTTGCGAGAGGCTGAGAAAGTGCGTGCAGAGCTCCCGACTCTTGGCTGGCATTTCGAGATGACTCTTTCCGTATAGGAAAAGCCGACAGGTCAAGGTGCGTATTGCGCGTTGTCGTGTCGGAGTGTAACTCTTGTGCGTGTCTCTTGGACGCCTGCGAGGTGCCACCGCCTGTCGTGACAAACCCTGATTGCGAAGGCGGTCTGTAGCCAAAATCTTTTCTGGGACCAGAAGGCGGAGGTACGGCTGAACTTGATCGAGGGGGGACTGCGCGTGTTGCGGTAGGGTTAGAATGTGGATATAAATATGAATTTGAGCGCCTGCGTTCCATAGGTATAGGATGAGAAGTAGCATCGTTCTTATGAGCATTCAGACTTCCTTCCTCAGGACCCTGTGCACTGGATGTCCTGTTTCGGAGAGCCCAAAGTGGAGCAAAAGGGTCACTTGGATCAGGAGATGGGTATCGTTCTGAGATATCGATAGTGGGTGGCGGTTTTCGCCTCACACGGTACTGGGGAAACGGAGCAGTGGACATTTTGTCAAAACAAGTAACCAGAGAAAAGCAACATGCAGAGGCAAAGCAAAGAAAGAGAAATTTGGCGTTGTATTAAATAGCACAGTAGGTGGTGGCCGTCGGGAGGAGAGAGAGTTGTGAGTTGTGAAATCGATGCAGAATGGCAACATGGCTGGCGCGAGGCTGACTAGGAACCAAGTCCACACGTGCAAAACATCTTCCAGAATATAGACATCCGCTCTTCATTTGTTTTTCTAGTCCTTTTAATCCACAAAAGTTCGGATTTGCTTTATGTTCCCGTTTTCTGTCATAGGAGATCAAAGAAGACAATCTACCTTTTTCGGTTGGGAACTTTCCTTTTTTGGTCAACCCATTGCCTGCTTGCCTGCTGCTTGCAAAGGTTGCTGCGTTAAAACACGGATGTAGCTTTACCCCACACGAAACGTGTTTTGTGTTGACAGGAAACTTGCTCCCCAATAGCCACTCAGTACTGGCGCACTCTGTCGGTTGATTCAAATAGCCGTTGCGGTGAGGCCATAGTAATTTATATCCCGTCACGGGTTGTATTCAAGCGTAACCTATGATGCTTTTCTATCACATTAGGTTGCCGTCCGGTGACCCTGTGGAATGAAGTACCAAATTTTTTGGACAGGCCTCCAAATCTGTTTTCTATTTTTAACTTATACGTCATCACTCAACGTTCAACCTCCACAATTCTAGGGATATAAGGGAGTCCAACAAACGAATATGATGCAAGTGAAATGACCTCTATTGAAAACATTCACAAATCCAACTCAGACTCCAACTCTGCGGTGTCTACCGTCGCATCCGAGTCCCAACCGCAAAGAGAAGACTCAGGTTTTCCCGAGCAACGCCACGCAGGACAGGTTGGGTACGGGCCCAACTTCCATGTAGGTCCAGTATGTTTTCAGTCATACAAAACGTTCGCAGAAACTCTAACGGGAATATTTTATTGGAAAAGACGTTAGAAGAAAAGGCGGTCGGACTTAAGGAGGAACTCAAGGGAAAGATCAAGCACGACTCCGACTTGGTCAAACACGGTCGTGACCTTCGCAGCGGAGAAGCAAAGCGGAGGAAAATGAGAGGAGAGGTAACCTTAGACATTTTCCTCGGTATCAAGGCTAAATTCTAGCTCGAAGGACGAACCCAATCTCTTACAAACGGAAGGAGAGGGCTCTGATAGCGCGAAAGAGCGTCCTGTTGCACCCCGTTAAGAGGGTGAAGGATATCTGGACAGTCAATGACGAAACAGGAATATGATACCTTGCTCCTTCGAAGTACTATGTACTGATAGGGATTAATTCGCGTTCAACTACAATTGCAGAAACTCTAACGAGAACATTTAATTGGAATTAGACGTTAGAAGAAAAGGTTCGTGGACTTACATAAAGAGGAGAGATCAAGCACGACTCCGTCCTGCAATGGTTGATTCGAAAGGTATGAAAGACGCAAATTTCACAGACGTAGGGCGAGGCCGTTAAGAGGGTGAAGGACATCTGGACAGTACCTTTTCCTTGTAGTGTTTGTCTGGGTGCTGCACGTCCGGTCATTTCTATCATCTACTTGAAATAACACTGACAAATATCTACTGATGGCCTTTTTACGCTCAAGGTCAAGAATAAACAACACGATGGCTGCGAAGCCATCGCTGGAGGTCGTCATCACGGTTATCGCATCCACCCCTCGTCGGTTGAAGTGCGGCAACTTATTTCTTGTGGCATCTTAGAATTTTACGAAGAATCTTTATGTTCACCCATTTTTTCTCTGGACAACAATGGCTTGCAAGGAAGATCGGTTATTGATACCGTTCTTTCATCCGTTCGCATGCTGGAGGCAGCTAGTGCTTTTGCCAATGGACGTCACGAACAAGCTGGATTTCCCTTCTTGCGCTGCTAGGAATCGCAATATCAGAGGATGTCTTTATTTCGTACGGAATACCCGTTCGCTTCCACACGATGCATGACAAATCTCTTCCGAATTCCCGCGTACGGGACTCAATACTCTGTGAGCCCATCAAGAAAGGAACATCTTACTTATCGACGCGTAATGCAATAATTGTACGTCGACGCTCACCTGAGACACCTACAAGTAAGCTCAAAGTGCGTTACTTATACCTGGCACTCACAACTGTCTAGCATGTTGGGTCCCGACATTATTTCCGCTTCCTTCGCTGCTGGCCCAAATGCCAACGAACCCCGTAATCCATACCATGGACGATACAATTCAATACTCTGCAACGTATTCGTACAATTTCTTTCCTCCTTGAAGTTTCTGGATCACGATCTGGATGAAATGACAGTCCTTCACCCGACCACCGAAAAACCTGTCTTCATCTTCCTCATCGCACCAGAAAATACACCTGCCATGTCTGGACATGCTGAGGATACGATGCTGAAGCTCTTGAAAGAGGTCGATGTGCCTGGTATCAAAGTGGTGCATGGAGTATGTGTCTGTGGATCCCGGGCTGCCTTTTACGAATACGACTGTGAACGACAACTTGTCTCGCCTGATCCCCAAGGACAGGTGCATTACGACTGGGATCTAGCGACGCAGAACGGGGCCGTTCACTTCCTACAGGTCGTAGAAGGTGTTAAGCAGATGTACCAGGAGGTCATTAACAATTTCGACTCTGAACTTTGATAGACATTTCGTGATCAGGGTCTCGGTAGTATTCCTACTTATCTTGACGGTGTAGGGTATTTAATTCAGAATTGTACGGTACTGTTCGAGATTCCTATCTTGAAATGCTCCAGTAATTCAAGCTCGTGGAGATCATCCACAGCCTTCAACGGAAAATGGGAATTTCTTGGACACCTCAAATGCCCTTAAATCTACTTGGATAATATCCAAGTAAATCCAATGATAATTAAGAACAAATTGAATCACACTGACGTTGACAAAAGCAGAGACGAAAGTTTGACCAGGATATGAAACAGTGATCCTTTCTAATACATAATACCACTGGCCATGTTCACGGCTTGTCGTTATTGTATGCATGGAACCAACAAAATCTTGCAGGAGGGACAACATAACATAAAAGTTATGCCCAATTGTCTATTAACGAATCTCGCATCTCTCCTATCACTGCTGTTGAATCTTGCCCTTGTAGTTCTGAATTTTTTTTTATCAGTCAAGATAAAAGAAAAAGATGAAAGAAAAAGAACGGACTGAATGCTGCCTCAATCACACTGATCTCTGTCGCCGTCGTTTCTAGTCCCGTAAACGCACACCAGTCATTTACCACCAGTCCGGCGCCTATCACATCTGATCCTCGATTGACGGTACCAGCCTATCATTATTATGAATCATTCCAATTACTGATAACCTTGGTATTTTTTTAATTACTCACCACCAACGGGATTTGCAACAAACTGCTCAATTCATCTTGATCCTGCATGCTCGTCAATGGATGCACGAGCCCGCCTTGATTTGTGATTGCACAATAGCTCCCGACAAGCACATTATTTGCGATCGTCTGCCTGAAAACTTCAACTTTCAATACATCCGCGATGATCTCTTCTGTCTCGCGATCAATATCAGGGTGAACGAGTGCGACATAGTCATTGCAAGCTATGACATTTCCTAGTGCAGAGAGACGCTCATCGACGCGCTGGATTGCGACGCTGTCTGGAATGGAATTGCGGAGGTGTTGAAGTTCTTGATCGGTCGTGGATGAGGGGACAAGAAGGCCATGGCGGTTTCCTATGGAACATCCCATTCGCGTCAGAACCAGCGCATTTCCAAGAATTCACACATTTATCAGAACGAACGAACCAGCAGTTAATCGCCCAACGATCCTCGTTCCACCGATGCTCGTATGTACGATCGGGATCGTATCTCCCAGCTCACTCTCAAACGCCGAGTAAAAGTTCGTGCTGCCATGGATCGCAACAAGGCAGTAGCTGTTCGTCAGTTTTGCGAAGACGCCAATGTCGCTGTGGTTTTCAAATTGAATACCTGGGTCATTATTTGGGTCAGATCAAAGCAAAAGGCGTCTGTAGGAAGATGTGCGAACGTGTAGCCATTTCTTTTGGGTGAGGAGATAAAAATTGTTTAAGTGCTCTAACGTTCCTTGAGTTGAAGGGTTTTTTAAAAGAATCGTGAAGCGTGAAGTCAAGCTTTGAAAATTTGACGGGTGACCTTTTGTATAATGAGTAAGACTTATTATCGAGTCACATTTGGTCACAGCTCAATGCTAGACCGGTGACCGGTCCGTATAGAAGACACATGACATTGGGAAGGGGTGTCTGTTGTATACAGACCGGGATATCTGAGT
>QDKV01004980.1_pt1 | contig 20914 bp, 22 predicted proteins | sample 1861101 | NCBI WGS metagenome assembly QDKV01 (sample SAMN04275158, study PRJNA302643) | Fungus metagenome, whole genome shotgun sequencing project. | isolation source: fruitbody | host: Mallocybe terrigena | place: Sweden | collected 2013 | reverse complement strand
CCTCCCTGGCCTCCCAAACGCTCAGGTCGTCTGGCGGCTTGACTTCCCAGCAATGCAAAGGCTCGCATTTCGAACACTTTTGGAACTTGGAAGTCACGTGAAATTCTGAATTTCCGATTATTCGAAATTCAAATCCACCGCCAGCGACCTCCACAAAAGATATTTTGTGAACATTCCTGAATATTTCATCATTTTCCTCATTTATGTAAATATTTATCATCTAGCTATAGAGAACGAAATACTCTTATATCACTGATGGGGTGTTTTCACACGGTACCAGTGTTTTTACATTTGCATTACAGTAATCTAGCAATATATCTGCAACGACAAAATAGTAGGACTCTAAAATTAGCAGTATTTTACAAGTACAAATCATCTATATCCACACAAATTTTCAGAGGAATCCCTCAAGTATTTGTTGTTCAATTCATTGATCATTGCTTCTCCAAATGCAGTAATAGTACTTTCCACAATAATTATTGGGCAGATGGCTGGAAAGAAAGTCTCACAAGACAGATATATGCCACCAAGTTACAAAGATCCCGTAGCGGCGCCTGTGGCGCCAGTCCCCGGCTCTGTCATCATGATAAATCGATTTTATATTGCAAACTACATTTGAACAGCTAAATCCAAAAAAGGTGAATGTCTCCACAGTATTTTTGGGTTGTGATGAGACTTAAGCGACAATAGGGCCTGTACAAGGGACCGGTTAGTGCTTTTTCTAGTACTACGCCGTGCTTAAATGATGAAAAAATTTGAGCAGGTCAACCAAACGTCAACTGTGACGAACCGAGTTGTACCAGACGGTTCAAATACGAATCCTGGATGAAGAGACACTACGACAGTGTTCATTCCGGGATAAGGCGTGAGTGAAGGTCTCTTTCATTATTTGTTGCTAATTCCACAACCTTTTTGGTGTTTCCTATATGTTCCCTCTCCCCCCTATTCAGACCATTGTAAACACAATGGTTGTAGCATGCATTACTCAAGGATGGCTAGACTAAAAAAACACGAGCTTCAGGCACATCAGTGAAGGTTTCTTAGTTGCTGTGAGTTCCAGGACTGCTTTGGTGTGCCTATATGCTGGTTCCTTTCCAGGCAAGATGGATTAGGGTGAGAAGGATCTCAACGTACTTTTCGGAGATGGTCGGATAATGTTGTTCTTATGGGTGGGCAAGATGGGTAGTTACTTGTCTCCCTTCGCGAGAAGGCCTCGCGTACCTTATAATAGGACTCGTACTTTGATTGAGACCCGGCATGTCCATTGAAGAAGAATTCGAGGGCCGAGTCGAGATTGGTGGAGGGCTCTGAGTTAGCATTCAGCGTATACAAGTTTTTATCTTCTTTTTCCTTGTCGATACCCGTACCTCCCCTTCCGAATACGACTCGCTGAGATATTCAAAGGTAGAACCTCGAACGCTCACTACGGCCGTCGTCGCAACCGGCCACCTAAAAAAAAGTCAATCTCGCTATGGTAACCCCCGACCCGACTCCAGCGGTAACACCTATAGCACGCGACGGAGCAAGAAGAGAAGTCTGGATTTTAAGCGAGGTCTTGTTCGACTTCTGCTCCAGCTCAGATTCTCACTGCCCATGCCATTGAACAACAGACCTCTTCGCCAACGGACGCGCACCCGTCATTCTCTCCTGACTTCGTGGACAGTGAGACCACCCGACGTGCTCCTATGGAGGATGTTGATGAGACCTCCGGATTGTGAGAAAGTAGGAAGAACCCAAAGACGGGGCGCGTGGTCGTCACCAAGTGGGGGGTTGTAGATCCTCATCTTTGCTACAATTAATGCGGCCAAATTTTTTTATTTTGCCTTGTAACAAGTGCCATTAAATTTACCATCTTGGAGTTGTGATGGCAATAAAAACCACGTGAGTCGCTTGACGACATGATTTACATGTTGCACTTTTGATAGTGATGCTGATTCCCCACCTTGCCATATGTTTAAGCTCCGTAGCTGATGAACTCATGACTATAAAGATTCATGCGAGTTGACAACTGAGCCCTAGCTGGTCTCTCCCCAAGTTTTTATCCTCTCATCATGAAATCCCTTATCACCGTATTCAGTTTTTTTTTCTTGTTCCTCTGCATAGCCATCCAAATTTCTTCTGAACCAACTCGATGTATAGAGTGCAATCGACATGTTTCGCCGGACTATATGATTTATGACCACATAATTGATCAACATTGTAAGTCTATTACCCATTGAAATTTATATATGCTGATGATAGACCTGGATAGCTGGTACTCCTGCACCTCAAGAAGGGTCCCATTATCGTAGTAACACCCCAGCCGCAGTAGTACAATCTCCAGGAGGGTCCCCTGGGCTTCATAACACCCCACCCGCAGTAGTACAATCTCCAGGAAGGTCCCCTGGGCTTCATAACACCCCACCCGCAGTACAATCTCCAGGAGGGTCCGCTGGGCGTCATAACACCCCACCCGGACTCGGAGTGGTGCAATCTCCAGGAGGGTCTGCAGGACAACCCACACAAGCTCACGCGATGCGCTCTCAGTCTGCTTTGCCCCATGATCCTCTTAAACCATTTGAATGCATATGCGGGCACAGTGCCGAGAGGGCCGACAACATGAGGAAACATATCACCCGAGGAAATAATCGCAAGTGGTTGTTTTTTGTGCTACGTCGTGTCGAAATGATGACAAATTTGAGCAGCTGAAGCCGCCCCGCAAGCTAAAAAAGGCGAATGCCCTCCCCTTTTTGGTATTTTTGATGCTCAAAAGTTCTTATTCAACAGTTCCTTGTCAACAGTGTGGAAAGCTCATCCTTCAATCAAATATGGCTCGACACACCAATACTCATAGATCACGGCGTGAGTGAAGGTCTCTTTCAGAACATGTTTAGTTGTATGCTCATGGTGTACGTGGAAATTCAACATCAAGCATCACGCCCTGAAGGAAGTAAACGTAAACGTAAGTGGTTGCTTTTCTACTAGTACCTTGTGTCTAAAATATAACTGGTGCTCAACAGGCGTCAAACGGACGCATGCGCCACAAGAGTGAACGTGTTTGGTTGTTGTGAGACTATTCAAGGGAGTTTTGTGCTTTAGTTTATGTAACCCCAGTCGATTGATATGTTTTGCTTGTGAACGACATACTGAACAAGATAGCCCCTTTGGAAAAATGTCCTTGAATTCTAACGCAAAATTACTCAATTATCTAAATTTGATACGATTTCCTGGACATGTTCTAAGTTGCACCCCAAGGAACCTCTGCCGGCTTATCACGCTGCGCCAAAATGTCCTCAACAACTTTTTCGAGCTCATCATCTATTATGTACCGCCTAATCTTCGCATGATATGAACAAATCTCAAGTACAAAAATTAATACCTCCAGACAACCATGACTAATTCAATCACTTGACATCAACAATCGACAAAGCATGATACTCACTATTCCACCGTCTTCGATCTCAGCTCCTCTCATCTTTCCAAGCGGGTTAAGTAAGTGAAGAAACTCAATAGGAGAATGCGATGGTGTCTACAGGGCCACCCTCTTCTTCATCCCTCAAACTCCAACGAATCAATGACATGGTGGCCATCCTTTCATCCTCCTTCTCACCCTCCAACTCGTCTTCATATCCTCCCTCGGTCTGGTAGATCTGTGTCCGTCACCGTACATCCGCCTTCGTTCTACTCCGTTGACGAAAACAAACGAATATGCAACACCCCCCTTCAAAGCCGTACATTACACCAGAAGGCAAGCCAGGTTCATAAGACGAAGCAGAAAGTACCATAGGCAGCGGCAGCAGGGAATGCGCAGTGGTCACTCCGTGCCTTCTTGTCTGAGGAGCCGTACTCCGACTACCTGCAACACCAGAATTACTATGGCCACTACCACCAATGCGTCCTCAGCCAACCTTCTAGGCTGCCTCGATATTCTTTTTCGCTCGGGAGTCAACTCTCTCCCCAGGCGCCGATACTGAAGCTTCACCGACTCCATCGCGGTTAAAGTCCCAACTTGAAAAGACCATTTTTTTACTTCTTATAGCCTTCCCATATTAACCACAAGGTTCTTGACGAGCACGGGGCGTGGTCTCACTGTCGGCAGAGTCAAAGCCTCCTCTTTTCCTCCTCTCTATCGACGACGGCGAGAATGACGGTGCACATCGGCTAAGAAGCCTGTTGCCATTGTTCAAGGGCATGGACAGTTGAAAGTCAAACAAGATCTCGCTTAACATCTGGACTTCAATGCTCTCTTCTGCCTTTGTCGCGGGCTAGAGGCGTAACCGCTGGATTCTAGGATACCGTAGTGAGATTGGCTAATGCTGTGTCGCCTGTTGCTACCGCGCAAAAAATTTCACTGCCTCTAAACTTTCTCCCTGCTGCCTAGATGACGGCCGTGGTAAGTGTTTCAGTTCCACCTATAGGTTCCACTTTCGAATACCTCAGCAAGTCCAGTCATGAAGCTAAGCCTACATCCGTACCATGCACTATGTTCCATTAGATGGACCCATCTCGTCGCTTGGATCGCTGCGCAAAGACCGTTCTATTCCCAGGGATGTCTACATTTTGTTTTTGGTTATTTTTCCAATGCTCCTCCGATTGTTCCTATGCTCGCTTCCTAACGTCTTCGAACAATCAAGATTACTCGTTTCACTGCTTTTTTTTGAGAAAATTTCTGCATACGACGGCCTGCAACGCGAGCTGCACGATCGCTATCAATGAACACGGCTCACTGAACTCATTTTCACCGACCCTCTTGTATTTCATCTCTAAATCCATTCATTCCCGAGTAGATGGTCAACTCGGAAAGCAAATATTAAATAGGTGAGTTTATAACCCTTGGTTCAACGACTCGATGAGGTGAATCATATGTGACAAAGGCGATGAGACGTAGATATAGTCGTTGCTCCCCATATTAAATGTTGTTTTTGTAATAAAAACGTCGAGGAGAACATCTTGGGGCACCACTGGCAAACTCATTTCCAACGTGAGTCTATATGCCATTCAAATCCATGGGAATATATATGCTGATGCTGGACCCGGATAGCTAACCCAGACCCATTGTTAACCCCAGAAGAGGACCTCCGTACCCCCAAGGGGCCCAATGACCGAAGCCTGTCCATATCCCCTGGGCATGAGATAATTAAGTGGTTGATTTTCTACTACGTTGTGTCTAAAGGATAACGGGCTTGATCGGCCCAGAACAGAACCCTCGTGGCGGGCAACATGCTGCATCTAGCGTCGAGTTGGTTCGACAAGATACACCGGTAAATCATCATGATCTGCGTAATTAGTTGCCTTTTTCTATCTGAGCACCGACTTTCGAGCAGCCGTTCGTGATGGGCAATCCGAGCCAACAAGGTCTGAAGGAGCCCCTGGTGCTGTGAGGGAGTATAAGTGCTCGAAATTCAACTTCATTATGAACAGACCCGAAGTTCAACTTAAATTGGCATATTGAAAGGAAACATCCAGTTGGCAAGATGTAAGTGGTTGGTTTTCTCCTACTGTCGTATCTAAATGATAACAAACTTTGAGCAGGTAAAGCCATAGAAAAATGTGAACGCGATTATCTTTTGATCTGTGAGCTGCTAACGAAACTCCTGTCCAACAGCCTAACATTTGTACGCTATGTGACAACAAATCTTTCGCCAGCGAAAGAGATCTGAAGCGTCACACAAATAGTCATACAGGATCAAAACGTGATTCCTCCCCTTTTTTTCGGATTTTTATGCTCAAAACTTTCCTATTCAACAGCTCACAGTTGTCCGCATCCTGGTTGTGGAAAGTCGTTTGTGAGAAAATTTATCCTGAAGCAACATGTCGACCGGAATCATACGTGAAGATCTATACAGCTTTTATGTACTCTTTGGTGTAGCATATGTATCTTCTGTCATGAACTGGAAGATGCGCCTCTTCACCAGTGCGTCTTTAGGAATAGCAACTGCACTCGTAATTAGGCTTGGATTTGAAATAAAAACGAGAAGATTTTAAGCGAGGTCTTGTTCGACTTTCCCTCAACTCTCCCCCGGTGCCCTTCGTCGCCAACTAAATTGCAACCGTCATTCTCGCCGTTATCAATGGAGAGAGGGAAGGAAGGGGAGGTTTTGACTTTGCAGATGGTAAGACCACGCCCCGTGCTCCGGATGTTCTGGGATGTGCCCTCCACAGGCCTCAGTACTCAAATCACCACATTATGGACATTATGAGTGTTGTCCGGGTTATAAATTAATGGACTTTTCCACGGGCGGCACACAAAGCCTTGCCACAGCGAATCTCCAGCCACCACTGCAAGTTGGTAACACAACCAACCCGTCATCGATTCGAGTGGCACTTTCCGGAAACAATTTATAGACAAAGTTGGGAAATGGGCCGTTGTATTCACTCCCTAAGAATTTTCTTTCACTATTTCAATAAAGGTCGTCCCTCCTTCTGTCAACGGCCCTTTATATAGGATGAACAACTTCCCGTAGGAATCTAGAAAAATATAGATGATTCAGTTGTGATTCAGAATCAAATCTGAAATGGTTTTTATTCAGATGGTTGATCAAAGATTACGCCGGATTTGGAAGTCACGGTGCAGTATGGTCCATAGCAAATTTTGTCGATAGGAGCCAAAGTTTAGTATGTACTACAGCGTCCGTGATAATTGGGTGACTTCCCATAGCGCTATCTTGAAAACCTATTTCTAAAAACTATTTTCGGAGCTTGAATTCAGGCCTTATTCTGAGATGAGGCGGCCCAAAGGGCCGCCTCATCGTACAGTTTATCCACACATGCACAAACATCAACAGACCTCCACAGCATCGTGTCGTGTTTTCTTTCGTGCCTCGACTCCATTCTGTCCTTTGCTCTCTCAAGCTTTCGTTTTCTCCCACCCACCTTCACCCTTTAGTGTTTGGTACAGCCACCTTGGCATCCGTCTTGGACAGCCTCCCTGGCCTCCCAAACGCTCAGGTCGTCTGGCGGCTTGACTTCCCAGCAATGCAAAGGCTCGCATTTCGAACATGAGTTATTTTTGTGCATTGCCCACTTTTGGAAGTCACGTGAAATTCTGAATTTCCGATGACTCGAAATTCAAATCCACCGCCAGCGACCTCCACAAAACACAAAAGATCTAATAGAGATATTTTGTGAACATTCCTGAATATTTCATCCTTTTCCTCATTTATGTAAATATTTATCATCTAGCTATAGAGAACGAAATACTCTTATCTTATACTGGCACCTTGTTATCCCTTCTGTTATGTTCCCAAACCCATGCCACTAGCAACTCATTTCCGCAATGATAGCAACTTATGTAAGACAGCTGACAATTTCGACGGCAAAGGCTGGCGTGGCCTGCCGACTCCAACGCTCATCGCTATATAAGTATATGAACCGACAACGAGGCCTGCAATTCAATCATCCCGAGTTAAACAATGGTCGAAAAAACTATATTTTCCATGAACGTCTCTCAACTGACCTCAAAGAACCCCGATCCTCCGCCAGCGGGTGCAAAGCCTGACCATTGGGTCGACAATGGTTGTACCACTTTTCAGAACCCTTGGGAGAGTTATGTTCCCCATACTATTATGAATCGATTGTCGGTGTGTTGGCCTCCCCGTTCTAATCGCGTTCGTTAAGCCTGACAACGATATATAGTTTATAACCAAGCTTCCGTCCATATTGTCTCCTCCGTCAAATGTTGCCCAACAGATCAATGTGCGCAAGCCAGACTGGGGAAACGATTCATATGCGGAAGAGCCCTGCGACAGGATTAAAGCTACTTGGCTGGGTCATGCCTGCTTCCTCGTTGAATTCCCAACACGCCACGAGTCGTCTCCTGAAGATAGAGGGATACGAATCCTCTTTGATCCTGTATTCAGCGATCGTTGCAGCCCTAGCAAGTATATGGGCCCAAAACGGTTTACACGTACGTTTTTCCATTAATTATTATATTTTTGGGAAGTTCACCTTTCGTAGCCCCACCCTGCAAGATTGAAGATATTCCGGAGATAGACGCTGTTGTTATTTCGGTAAGTACTCGGTAGGATCTTTGCCCTCTTAACTCCAACATAATTATCCCATTAGCACAATCATTATGACCAGTACGAAAATTATGGTTTTCGAGAAACGAGATGTTAAATCCTTTTTCTTTTTTTTAATTAGCCTCGATACTCACACCATCCAAACACTGTTACGAAGATCAGAGCGCACTCCCCATTTCTTCGCTCCGTTGGGAAACGAAGCGTACTTCAAGAGTCTAGGCGTTCCTGAATCAAACACCCATATCATGGACTGGTGGGATTCAAAACGCTTCGAAGTGGAGAGACATGGATCCGGTCATGGAACGGAGAAACGCTCAGTAGACATTACCTGCACACCAGGACAACATTTTACTGGACGTACTTTGTGGGATAACTTCAAGAGCCTTTGGGCCGGATGGGCAGTTGAAGAGGTTAACGACACGCCTATAGGCAGCTCTCCTCGACCTCCCGTCAAAGTTTACTTTGGGGGTGATACGGCCTATCGCACTGTTCTCGACGGCCAGGATGAAGACAAGGTACCGGTTTGTCCCGCTTTCAAGGACATCGGGTCGACGTTTGGTGGATTCGATTTTGCAATGATTCCTATCGGGTAAAGAATTTTGTTCATTTCGGATGTAACTGTCTCTCGATTTCAAAACGTATATTGTATTAGGGCTTATCTTCCTCGAGACTATATGTCTCGGATACACTGCGCTCCGCAAGACAGTGTGAGATTATTCAAGGATGTTCAGGCGAAGAAGGCAGTTGGCATGCATTGGGGGTAAGGTTTTATTTTTCTTCGCTTCCTCAGTTGAAAGTTTATTGTATTCTAGAACCTGGGCTCTCACGACAGAAGATGTAATGGACCCTCCGAAGCGCCTTTCTGAGGAATGCAAGAAGTTGAACATTGAAGATGGTGCTTTCACCACATGTGATATTGGCGAGACTCTATTCTTTTAATACTTTTCATTACCACCCTGTACTCCATGTTTTTTTTACCGTATCATGCCATTTATAAGTATCCGATCACGAGGATTATGGGACAGCGTATTCAGTCAAGAAAACGTTAAGAGGGAGCTTGGGGATTCCAAAATTGTTTCCCCTCTGGAAGCAAGGAGATTTGAATGAAAAAGGGCCTCCAACTTACAGTTCTTTGGAAATTCAGTCGGGGGTGGCGAGGGAGGGATGGGGTGTTGTAGGGAGGCGTCCTGTTCCTTCTGTCTCGTGTTGTGAGCGGGGGAGTGGTTGGGCTCCCTCTCGAATTTCGAGCGAGGAAGAGAGGGCCTGGAGAACTCAACAAACGCGACGAGGAGGGCCTTCCCCTCCGCGTTGAGAAAGTCGCATAGACAAAAAAAATATCTGTTTTGGGGAGTGAGTGTAATACACTCACTCTCCTACCCCTCCTACTCTCTCTTCGTCGTCGTCGGCGTGGCGAATGGTGGTCGGCAGGTTGGGCATGTGGTGGTGGACTGTGGGTGATCAATCACAACCCGATCAACTGTACTTAGTTATGATTATACAACTTAAATATGAATTATGTAGCGATGCGGGGCAAATATTGAGCAGGTTTTGGAAATTCTCGCCTCAGAGTGTATTGTGAATAAGAAATAAATGTGAGTAATGAGATTATTAGTAGTAGTACGGGAAGAAAGCCAAGGAGAACTCATAAATGATTTAGAATTCATATTGTTGTAGGTCGTTCAAAAAGGGATGGCTGATCATGAACAAGATTTGGGATCTGATTCTTTCGAAACTGAAAACTTGAGGGGTTGAATCTTGGAATCCTTCAAAATGTAAAGGGCTAAGAACACTGGTATTGAAAGCATTTTTGATAAGATACAACAAGAAGAGGACAATGTGTCAAGGAGTCAGGCCTGTCAAGTCTTCTTCAATTAAACCGTAGAAATGATGACTATTTAGAAATCACATCAGGAACGATTAGGTTGATGACCAACTGCAACTAGTGTGACTCACTTGTGTTTGATCGACGCATGTTGAGATAGACCTGTTGCGCATGGAAACCTCTTTGAACAAAGAGGGCACTTATAAGCTGTGCAATAGTTAGTCATTAGTTGACAAAAATTAAGGCATAACCTACGTCTTAAGCCATTTCGATGGACCAGATTATTATGTCTTATCAAAGTGTCTGATTTAGCAAAAGAAGCCCCACAGCCTGGGACTGGACACTTATTCTTCTTGTCCGATCCGGAGGGTGGGTTCTGGGGCTGGGCGGATTGTGAGGGATGCTGCACTGGTGGCGACGCGGCATTGTGTTGATGATGGTGAGAATGACCCTCAGTGCTAGATTGTGCAACTTGGCGCTGTTGAGGGGCAGGATGGTGACTGGCAGGAGGCTGATGGCCGTGGACTGGGGGCTGATGCTGAGGTGGCTGAGGGGCGTGTGACGCATGCCCACCCTGAGACATAGACATGAGGATCTCTGCCGCCCGCATTTCATCCCGAGGGTGGACGGGAACTGCATAAGCATGGTGAAGTAATAGGATAACGAGGAAGAAAAAAGATTTGAACATGGGGAAGGAAATGAGAGTCATGCCTCCAGGGCAGTGGCTAAGCTATAGATGAGACCAGCTCAGAAGTTTGTACTAGCGAAACCTCTTTTTATAACATCATGTGTCAACCTTTTAATACATGGCGGCTAATAATGCAGCAGACGATCCCAATCCTAAAAAGTGGATGACTTCCCACAGGGCGCGGGGCTCAACCTATACCACACATTTTTCAGATAAGCTATGGATTTCTGACCCTCAACAAAACCTCACGTGCCCATGCTAAATGAATATGATAATGTGTCGCGTCGCTTTTCAAGCTTGACTGGCACGTATTCATGACCTAAAATCCAAGTGGGTGTTTCGAGTGACGCCATCACTCAAAAATAAGAGGCAGAGGGGATTTTGGATGGTAATCGCGGAGCTGGAAAAGAAACAGCTATAAGATGGAAAACCTGTAGTCGAGACAACCCGCCTATATGTGTGCTATTTTGAAGGAATCACGTATACGGATGCTTATATTCGACGTGGTTGCCAGAGTTGTGAGATAAGAATGCCATTCACGAAGGCCACGAGTCGGCAACAAGCCTTCGTGAGAACGAACTTGTCCATGGTTCACGCTTTTGGCTGCTATACGACCCAAGCAACAAAATCAATGCACTTTTTGCGGAAACCTGCCATATGTATTACCAAAATTGTCGTCTTCTCATCATGCCAAGTTCCGGAAACCGAAAAACCATCGGAATCGAAACGATTTAGTACTAATACTAAAAGAATAACGTCTCGCCAATGCTACATGTAGTGAAAACACCATCTTCGATATTCGATTTCTTGCACGCTTCCGTAAGACGCTTAGGGGGGTCCAAAATATCTTCCATCGTAAGAACCCATGTACTGTGGTGACGTATCAAAAAAAAAATTCCACCAAAAACGCAAAGGGATCCCTCACCCCCAATGCATGCCAACTGCCTTCTTTGCCCTAATATCCTGATATAACCTCACACTATCTTGCGGAGCACAGTGTACCCGTGACGTAAATGCTCGAGGAAGATAGGCCCTGAAACAATAAATTGATTACAGTGTTAACCAACACAGTATCCCCGAGCAAGTAAATGCTTACCCAATAGGAATCATAGCAAAATCAAACCCACCAAATATTTCCCCTATATCTTTGAAAACAGGACAAACAGGCACTTTGTCTTCGTCTTGGCCATCGAGAACGGTACGATAAGCCGTGTCACCCCCAAAGTAAACTTTAACAGGGGGTCGGGAAGTGTTCCCTACAGGCGCGTCGGAAACCTCTTCGACTGCCCACCCTGCCCAAAGTGTTTGGAAATTATCCCACAGTGTACGCCCAGTGAAATGTTGCCCTGGTGTGCAAGTAATGTCCACTGTGCGTGTCCCCGTTCCATAACCGTCTCCAAGTGTCACCACCTCGAGGCGTTTGGAATCCCACCAGTCCATGACATGGGTGTTTGATTCAGGAACACCCAGACTCTTGAAATATGCTCCGTTTCCCAACGGAGCGAAGAAATGGGGTGTTCGCTTTGATCTTCGTAGAAGTGTTCCAATGGTGTTAGTGTCGAGACTGATCATAAAATATGGTCATATCTCCGAACCTAATTTGGAAAGCATCTTACTGGTCATAGTGGTTGTGCTAGTGAAATGTTGTTACCGTTTTATCGGCGGGAAGAATTGGACCGTCTTACCGAGATTACAACGGCGTCTATTTCCGGAATATCTTCAACCATGCAAGGTGGAGCTATCGACGGCCCTCAACAGGTTTCAAAGAATGATATGTGATGAGAAACACACGCGTATATCGTTTTGGGCCGATATATTGACTAGGGCTGCAGCGATCACTGAACACTGGATCGAAGAGTATGCGTATCCCTCGAGCTTCATGTTCAAGAGATGACTTCTGGTGTTGTGGAAATTCAACGAGGAAGCAGGCATGACCCAGCCAAGTGGCTTTAATCTTATCACACGATTCTATACCCGAGTCTTTTCCCCAGTCAGGTTTGCACATGGTGATCTGTTGGACGTCAAGTGGCGAAGGTTCAGCCATCATGCGCGGATAATTCGATAGAAACTATGGACGGATATCATGTCAGGTTGACGAAAAGGCTCGCCAAAGATACGTGAGACACACCGATAACTTATTCATAAGAGTGTAGGGGATGAAACTCTTCCAGGGGTTCTGAAAAGCGGTACCAGCTTTGTTGACCCAATGGTCTGGCTTTTCGCCAAGGGGCGGAGGATTTGGATTCTTCGAAGCCAGTTGAAAGACATTTAAGATATGGGTAGCTTTTTCGACCATGGTGACTCAGAGATGAAAAGTCTGAAACGTCGTCAAAACAAAAGACTAGCCTCGTTGCCGCTAGCCATTGAATATTGAATGCGGAGATGTCACTATCAGTGCCCGTCCTTGATATCCACCATGCTTGGGGAAAATTCTACAAAGCATTCATAAAGCTCGATTCCCCAAACTTTGGCGTTGCGCATTATATAAATGACATGTAGTCGCGGTGGTAATCCCATGGCGTCTATGAAAAACGTGAATATTCAAGTAAATCAGTGAACAAACAGAACCACATCGACCAGCATCAATCGCGGGAGCTGTGACCAATCACGATCTCTCGTATCACCTCCACCAGCCATGAAATACATTCTTTTTGAATGCTTCAGACTTCGAATGTATTTCTCTAGAGTCGGAGTATTCCTCTTCAAGTAGAGGTGAGTGTGGATAGGATTTCCAATCTGCAAGGTTATATATCATCAGTTTTTTTGGTAGATGCGTCTCAGACTTAACACCTTGGTACTAGCCAACTTAACGGATGTCTGACTGAATAGCGACTTGATCAATTTGCTTGCAAATTCCACACACCTGGATTGGGCCATGGCGTCCATCGCTCCTACAGGCCGCAAACCTCGCTGAGGTCTGGTGCGCAAGGTGATTTGTTATTTGAACGCGATAAAATTTTTATGAATCTTGTCTGTCAAATATTGATTTTTTCATTGAAACTTACTTGACTTGAAATCATTCTCGAAGTTTACGTTCCTCGTCTTCCGGTTTCTAGCCTTCATTTATGTTTGATTCACGGTTTTCCCGATAACCTTTGCTTTAAAAAATCATCAATTCCGACTAAAATATCTCCTTACCCGGCTTGAAGTATTTTCGAGCACCCTCTTCTATTCTGACACCCTTTTTACTTGATAACTCCTTGCGGAGGATGTACATCCCGAATTCTTTTTTGGAATTCTGCTTGACCTGCAGAAATATTTTTGGAACCTAAATTTCTTGTGTGCTGTAGTATGGTGAGTACTTCAGTGATAGCAAGAAGGCTCACTTCCTGATAATTACTTAGTCTCTTGAGCTTTTCCCAAGGTTCTGCTTTGCTTCCACCTCTTTTTTGGAGATATGTGTCTGTTTCTGGTGGCATCAGTCCAACATTGTTAGAAATCTATTGCACCAGTCTTTTAACCGTACGGAGAACAAGATCTGATCTGAGATTGCTATAGACCTTCAGCAATGTTCAGAATACGGGTTTTGTTCACTTACTTTTCTTAGTCCTTGGGCAATCAGAGTGTCAAGGCCGTCTACATCGGTCAGTGGCAAAAGGAATACCACACTTTTATGTGTGGGCTATAATCTAATGCCCTCATTTTCATTCGAGGTATTTTCCGTTGAAGGAGCGCACTAGACGTTGTCCAATAGCTGTATTGATCTTAGAACGGTGTCCATGGAAGAAATTGCAGAAGCGATTATGTCAGCAGGCTTGTCGACAATGCCACTTGTGTTTTTTTCTTTCTTTCCAAACTCCATTCCCGTTCTAGTCATGTCAAATTATTTCCCTCACTTCTCTGCCTATGGCTCTACTTCCCACCAAGTTTGCGAGTTTTCAAACGGTGAGGAATACATGGAATTCTTCGATGTAAGCCCTTTTCCTTTGTTTCCATCTTTTCGCCCATTTCCCATTTCTTTTTTCCATCCTCTGTCGCTCCAGACGCTACAAAATAATGGTTTGGAGCCCCATGACCCTTATAGCTACTATGCACATAAGTGAGCTTTTTTCCTGCTCTATCTACCCCTCTCGTCGAACGCGTATTCACCGCCCGTAAGCCAACCAGACCCCTCGGTCCCATATACCAGGTATGAAGCCGATGATTTGGCGGTTATAGACCCTAGAGTTAGTCCTTTATAATGTGTGAGATTTCTCGCTCATAAAAGAACCTAATGCCACTGCATTAGCTTCGAATGCTGCACCAAAATCTCCAAATAAATAGTCAGAATGCAGTCAACTCTGAGACGTTGCCGTGTCCAGTACCTTCTGGAGTAAGTCATTCTTTCAGCGCTATTGCATCCCAATTTCATCGACGCCTGCATTGACGTTCGCATTGACTCTTTGCGAAGCACACGAGCGCTTTACCTGGACATTTTATTGAATATCAACCCCAACGTCAATGCACAAACATGGGTCCGTCGTCGTCGTCATCCTCGACAAGCACCCTGAAAGCGACATTAGAAAGGAGTACAGAAAAATTAACCGTTGTAATCGTTTCGGTGAGTGGCACACTTCAAAGATTTTATTTTGTACCTCGATATATAGACACCTTGACCCTGTGCTAGGCATCGGAGAGGGAAACGCGGAATATCTTAAAGCTTACCCTCAGGCTATGGCCGAATACGACGTTCACAACAGCAGAAGGCGAAGTCGGAGATGCATTTCATTGTGTGGTAGGCGCTTGTCGCCAATTGCTACAATCCCTTGATGAGTTCACGGAACACGTCAAATCATCCCACAATATAAAAAATTCACATTGCGAGAATAAACCTATGCCATGCGTTGTAAACGATTGCACAAAGAAGATGCAGGCTGGCGCTTTAATGCGCCATATCATCTCGCATGTCCAAGCTCTCCGCGTACTTTGTACTTTTTGCCAGAGCACGTTCTCGCGGAGGGACTCCCTCCAACGTCATATCGAACTGAAACATCCTCCCCACGGCGCGGCAATTAACTAACGGCGCGGAAGTTCGTAGCAATCAGGCTAACGCAACTCTGGTTGTCCTACATGTGTGTCATCGAAATAAATTTGTTCGTCTGAACTTTGTCTGAACTAATTTATATTTTTGAAGGACGAAATCTGCAAGCGAGATCTCTTCTCATATAGTTAGCTAACGACGTCTCAGATATTCTCTTGGACCACTGGCAGCACAGCGCCTGCTTCCGAGGTCACGATACCTCTAACCGAATGTCGTCTGAAGGGAGCCTAAATTTAGAAAATTCATCAGTTGAACATCTTGCTACAAATCGTACGATAAACTGCATATTATTACCTGTGTAAAATCTAAAGTATTGTCATTTGGTGTGAGTGATAACCAACCCTTACAACCTCTCGAAATTCTTGGATTTCCAGAAGAGGAAAGATGGTTATCACAGGGGCAAGTTATTTCCTCAGCCAACGAGAGTGGTCGGACAATCTAATGAAAGCAACGCTGGTGACAACGGTGTTCCGTGTCCACTCATCCTCCTAAAAGCAGCCGCTGTCTTGCTTTTTCGCTCGATGGGACCTTCGATCAAAGGGCGAATAGGAAATGCTTTCGAGCGGCTGCCAAAATTTGAACTCGGGCTTCTCCTATAATTTGAACGCCAACCATATACTACCATTTGTATTGTAATTTCTAACATATCTACAAGAGTAGGAATTGGAAACTATACCGTAGACTCACAATGACTAAAACCACGCCATCAGCTACGGCGGCTATGCCCGAGTCTGACTCTTTCTCATCAGACAAAAGTGGGATGCATCTGATGGCCTGTCCAGACGGACTGTCTCGACTGCCTCCGATCATAACGATGACCAGAAAATCTATTACTGTTGTTCTTCTGTTAGTGGCACCGTCTTTGCCGCAGCTATTTGTTAATGACAGCGACTGCCGGAAGTAGCTTTTCGATATTATCCTCAGTCAAAGAGATAGTATGTTGCTTTTTCTCTTGCGGAAGTCAAGGAAGCTTTATTACAAGACGACATCAACTAGCTTGGCGTCCACCCCAGGAATTCAAATTTTCCGTAAGAGTCGGGCTAAAAATGGGAAAACGAAATTTGCTCTCTATCCAGAGCAGATTGAATTATGCCTGAATATTATGATGTATAGGCTCGGTGTAGTATAAAAATTTTGTATTTGCCTGGGCAAAGGCAACTCAAGACTGAAGCATCTTCCGCAGTCACGGAGGAATTCCAATTATAGAAATAGTAGTGATTAACACGGTGATATGGATTCTCCGGGAGAAGTTCGAATTGACCCGTAAATGGGTTGCCGGCGTTCCGTTTTACAAATTCCTAGAATGATCCTCGATCCATTGATCCGTTGTGGGGGATTTTCCTGAAGTGGGGTTCTCAATCAGCGGCAGGATGGTTATAACGCTTACTTCCTGGATAATGGATTGCATTTATGGCCTTTCCCCTGGACCAGAGGCTCTTATTCATACTTGTTCTCCTTTCTGTCGGGTTGTCATCGTTCATCGGTGCTCAGGAGCTCACAGATGCGCAGATTGACGTAATAAGCGCTCGTTTAAGTGAGGCAGCGCAAAAAAGGTCAGTCGTTAATATTTTGGAAGTTTTTAGAGAAATACTAATTCCTTGGTTAGCTGGGAACTTGGAACTTTCGCTCAAACCATTCTTGAGCAAAACGCAACAATGTATTCCGTTTTCTCAGACCAGTTGTTGCCCCCACCTTCTTCTGTGCCAAGTTCCCAACGCAATGCACTTGAGCCGTTCTTCAATGTCGCTAGTACTAGGGTCGTATCATCTCAGACCAAAAACCAGACTGGTCCACAACCATTTATGCCCGGCGATGGAAGCGCAGCAGACCCGGCGTCGATTGGTGTATGTATTTTAATTGCAAATTGGACGAAAGCTGGAAATCTGGATTATGGGGCTGCTGCCAAGTCTCAGATCGACTACCTTTTCACAGCAATACCCAAGACTTCTGACGGGGCACTATCCCATCGGGTGTCGCAAGTACAGCTTTGGTCCGTTCCACAATTGAATTGGATGCTACCGGAAACCTATTAACACATTGGTTGTTAACAGGAGCGACTTTGTCTATATGGTGCCGCCTTTTCTGGCTTACTATGGCGTAATAACACGTAATCGGACTATGGTTGGGGAAGCATACAATCAGGTTAAATTGTACAGACAGTATCTCAGAGACCCTAGCCAAGGGTTGTGGCGGCACATAGTACTAGGAACTTCTCTCGATGAGCCACCGAATGACCCTGGGTTTTGGTCAACAGGTAGGCTCTTTCTTTTTTCTTGGAAATGTAAAACTTAATACGCCACTTCTTGGCAGGGAATGGCTGGGCAGCGGCAGGCATGCTGCGGGTTTACGCTACCATCAAACAGTCTGAATACGCAAACACGTTCAAGTATGAACTACAAGACATTGCAAACTGGGTTCAAGAGATTCATGCTGGAGTCTATCCCCACCTTGTGTGTCTGACCAACTTTTCCCGTTATTCCCGTCTACATATTGTGTTTTTATTTTTTTACTTGTAACAGGATAACTCAGGCTTGCTTACGAACTATATTAATTCGTCCGCCACCTCTTCACCAAACTTCTATGATGCCGCTTCAACCGCTTTGCTAGCCAGCACCGTCTACCGTGCCGCAAGGCTCCTCCAACAGAATGCGTACATTTCCTACGCAGAGCGATCTCGTCAAGCTCTTTCCGCCCCTGCCTCTGCCCCACTATCTTCACTCAATTCTACGAGTTTCGAGTCCGTGCTCTTCCCCGCCTATGCTCATTTTACAACCAATGGCGTTCTCCACCCTGTTGTCAATCCCCATGCGTATGGAGTTCAGGCTACCTCGGTGAGTCCGGAAGCCCAAGCCTTTGCCGTGCAGATGCATGTGGCTTGGAAGCACTGGAAGGCAAGTGGAGGAGAAGGTTTGGGAAGTTTCGCATCAGATGCGAAAGGGGGCGCTGGAAAATTAATTTGGCTAGTTTTCATGTTGATTTGGATAGCGCTATGGATTGTTTGATTTCTGTTGTTACTTTGGGTCTTTAAGCTTTAATGGTTGGATTCAGTTGGCACCATTCAATTGTGTCAATTCAATGCAATAAATAATATAATATAATTGGATGTATACATGAACAAAAACGCCTAGTTACTTCGCTCGCCGTTGCAAATCGAATTAAACATACTTGTCACCATCTGGATTTATGTGTAATCACGTAAAGTTCGAACTTGAGTCTAACTAAGTTCAATAACCCGAAAATCCACTTTGTATCAATAAAAAATTAAATGGAATGCTTTCAAATCCCACAGTACTTAATTAACTGTAACAGCTAAATCAAACTTCTTCTATGGAAAGTGATCACTGCATTTTCGTGATTGTTTATTTTCCCAGGTTAATTGAGTGAACACCCGACATCGGAGAAGGTTGTCAAGATTCAAGAAAGCGAAGTGCATGCTTGGACGTCAAGGCAAGAATCTAAGACTAGGACCCTTTCCTCCAACCCCAAGCAGGGAAACAACTCGGGTTTGACATCCATTTACCAAACACCAGGATGTGTTCCTCCTCCCGATCGCCAAATTCTACTGTACTCAACAGCCTCGCATCGAGAGCCCTAGCCATCCACTTCTGGAAATTGACGACGTCCGCCAGGGCGCCGTAGCACATCGCGATAGCATCAGTGTGTCGGATGACATCGCGCAAAGGATGATGTATTTGATTGTAGGCGTCTGAAACAAGATTCGAATAAGCCCGATGCTGGTTCCTGGACAGAACTTCGAGTCCCTCTCGACGAATGAGGCTCAACGCAAGCTTGTGTGCCGAAATCAACTCGTCGTCACGATAGAAAGGGTCTCGGCACCACGCCTCAAACGACGGAATCGCCTTGTCCCAAAATTCCTCAAGAAACCTTCTCGCAGCATCGCTTTCCTCTCGCATGTCTTCATCCCGACAGCTTTGGATACGGAGGCAGAATTCGCATGCGCAGTCGAATGAGAAGAGATTTGAGAGCTTGGAGCGTCGCTCGTAAAAGGAGAGTTGAGGGGAGACGTAGGCGATGGTGATTTCGTGGCCTGGGTCAATCGGACGGAGTGCTGTAAGGACGATAGAAAAGGACGAAGGGTCCCACGTCCATGTCGCGTTAGGGCCACAGCTATGGGATAAGGAAAGTAATAGCAAGCGGTGGGAAAGTTGGACGGACCTGTGATTACATCTGCTCATGTTGACGAAAATTCCTTTGTGGGTACTAAGTTCCGCAAAATCCATCTTCGGAACAGGGAGGTTAATGGCAAAAGTGTTGATACGAATAATGGTCTTGTGCACATCCTGTTCATCACCATATACAACCCTACCAGGGAACGAGGAAACATCCAAATCTAAAATTTGCTGTCTCATGTGTGTCGATAGTAATGAAAACATCTGTTGGTACATCTCTGAGATAGGAATGCCGACGGCCATGACATATGGCCTGACAAGTACCGGGCGTTCAGAGAGGATAACGTCGCCGCTGCGCAATAATCTCTGTGCAAACATCCCAAGACCCTTCCTGGGAGCCTTTTCTATCAGGACGTTACCTTCTTTCAGTAGTGGTGGAGTGCGGAAAAGGGAAGGAAGGAGCTTATATACTCCCTCATCGAGCATAGCAACGCATTCGTGAGACGATTTTGTAGAAAGGGCTGACGTAAAGCGGGAACCCAACGAGCGTACGACGTAAGATCGATATTTGATGTGCTTTGCAAAGTCAAAGGAGTGATGCTCCAGGGTTTCTCGAATGTGCTGGTTGACCTCAGAACGAAACCGAGGGGCTGGAAGATGGGCAGGTGGTGGTACATTGGAACCTTGGGTGAGTGCGCGGACGTCAACAGGTATGGAAGGGAGGTAGTTGGTTTGGGGTGAGAATACAGATTTGGCTAATTGTGCACTTGAGAAACGTCGTTCGCGAGAACTTTCTGTGATTGGTGAGTAGTGGACGGTACTACCTGAGTTTCCATATGGGGGTTTGAAAGGGGTTGCATTCGAAGGTGATCTCTGGCGACGATATGTTTGAGTAGTATCGGCAACGGGTGTGTGACTTTGCAAGTTATACGGGGAGGCATCTGTATGTTGTCGCTTGTTAGCGGGGTCGTACCACGCACGAGGTGTGCATTCAAACGGGCCAGCCGTAGCAGTAGAATGGCGCCTTTTGCGAGAAGCTGGTGAACGACTAAATTTATGATGTGAGCTTCGAGAATTTGGCGCCAATTGAGGGAGGGCCGATATTTGTTGTCTATCCCGGCAATAGCTGTCACTGCTCAAAGGTTCATGCGGCTGAGAGCTCTTAGACGTGGAGACGGCAGAAGTCGCAACAAAAATGATGTCCACAGCGCTGAATGTTACAGATTTGTGGCGTTTATGGCGTGGCGTTTGCGA
>QDKV01004981.1_pt1 | contig 20921 bp, 20 predicted proteins | sample 1861101 | NCBI WGS metagenome assembly QDKV01 (sample SAMN04275158, study PRJNA302643) | Fungus metagenome, whole genome shotgun sequencing project. | isolation source: fruitbody | host: Mallocybe terrigena | place: Sweden | collected 2013 | reverse complement strand
TTACAGGCCTTATATGGGATTTTACCGCCTGGTAAGACATTTTAGCCCCTTATATTGTATTTACATTTTTGCTGATGATAAAGCTGCCGATTCAAACAACCATCAGCTCACCGCAAAATGTCCGCAAAATTGACCGATCATGAACCCACGCTGAACGAACTGGTGGTGCTGCCAAAGGATATTCACTCTACACCAGGCAGTCCATCTCCAGGTCCGACTGCACCAGTCGAGAACGACCATATTTTTCTTGCGACCTCTCTCTTGCGTTTTTCCTCCTTGCGACGGATCACAATGGAAGATTGCAAAACTGAAGATGGTCTCCTGAACGAAGCCTCCCTTTGGGTTCCTCTGGGTGACATGGTGTCTTCCGAACCAACACCCCCGCAAAAAATCAGCATTGAAGAGGAACACTGGAGTAAGTGGACGGCGGAGTTCGTATCAGAAAGAATTCCCATGCCGCGCACTCCTCCAGTGGGTGTCTTTGTCCTGAAGGATGATGAACCGGGTGTAGACCCTTGGGACGTCGTTCTCAACCTTGATCCTCCTTTCTACAGAAGAGTGTTTATGCACCCGCCTTATGTGAGCGGCATGCCGAACATATGAAGGAATCTCGCCCAAGAGAATAATTGAGGCACCATTCGCAGAGATACACCCAAGGGCCAAGGCCGAGTCGAGTGGCTCACAGCCCTCATTGTTTGTTATTTTCTTCTCTTCGTAATGCATATAGCAGATTGACTTTCCAAAATGGAACTACCTACTTGCACTGTCCAGAAGAGAGTTTTGGAGGATCTGAAATGGTTTAAAAGTGAGAGTTAGAGTTTTGCTGTAATCGATGAAATGGATGACTGATCCGGTGATTGCCTAATTCGCTAGTACTGAGGGCGTTGCTGAAATATGATGTGCTGAGATCGAGGCTCGCTAGCTCGAGGACCAAGCCAGAAAAAGAAACTCGTGTCATATTATCGTGAAGCATATCTGCCGGTAGCTTGCTGCAGAATTCTCTTGACGAGGAAACTCAAATAAAATCATCTATTGGGTAAGTACACATCTTGAACAACAATGTGGATTATGGTTTACGAGTAGAGGATTCCGTCTAGAATGCACACGCCAATTATAAAATCAGCGTATGGCCACTTTCAATTTCCACCGTAAACCGATTCACGAATCAAAGACAAATTGGACACCGACCTGGTGGACAAAAAATATCAGAAGATGAAAAAAAAAATTAAACCGATTTAATTACTTTGTGGGCAGGACCAACAGGAGTGGGATCGTTTAGTTTTTGGGTATCAAGAGCAAGACCAAATGAAGCCTTGACGCCAGGACGGAGAACTTGGGTGTATCCTGATTGGCATTACATAAATTAATTTATCAAACCAAAAGCAGAATAATCCTTACCAAGAGCAATGATACCAGCGTTATTAATCTTTGCTTTTACAAATGCCGAGCTATCAAGATAAGTTTTCGTGCCAACCTCGATGTTGACGCCGCCATGAGTAGACTTAGAATCGTACACAGCGCGAGCACCAGCTTCGACGTCGCGGCTGACACGGTGGTAGTAGCTGGCACTGAACGTGTTGAAGTTGTTCAAACCATGTAAAGTAATGGCGTATTCGGGCGCATTGTAGCCGAGGGCGGCAGCATAACGGGTAATGTTGCCACCGCTGACGTTGTAGGCGGCCTCAGCACCAAGTAGGAAGCCATCGCGACCAAGTACTGCATCAGCAGTAAACGTCGGACCCTGCATCAAATTGTATCAAAATTAGACTCGTACACTTTAGGGGGTGGTTGACATGTCGGACGGACCTTGAGCACATCGAGAGCAGCGCGAGTGTGGAAACCGCTCTGTTTGTACACTGTACTGAGGACAGAAGTCTTTGCTCCCTTCTCGGGAGAAAGCGAAGTGGCAAAGTCGAGTTTAAGTCCCTTGGCAATGAGATTTTCGACTTCGAACTGGTTCCGGAGAACATTGAGGGTAGTCCAGGACTGAGTGAGGGTTAGACCGTGAACTTTGTCGGTCCATTTGCCCTCGATATCTCCAGAAATGTGATCAGACTTGGGGTCGCGAGTACCCTGGACTTTGAAGGACACATTGGAGGGTGTCTGAGTCTTAACTTCCAGAGAAGCACCATTGGTATGGTAGTCCTTGTTGAGCAAATCGCTCGAGGACTTGCCAAGGTCCTAGTAAATTTTTATTAAAGTCTGAAAAATGTCAACACCTTTCGGACTCATACCTTCCAGGAAGGGGGAACTGGCTGAGGAAGGGACATTTTCGACTTCAGACGGTTGTTGGAAAAAAAAATACGGTGCAGACTGTGAGCTGTCCGTCTACGAATGTTATGGGCCGAATCGTGGGAAAAGTGGAAAAACCCGGCATTCACGTTCGTCACCGATCGGCAGGATATTTTACAAACTACTGCGTCTACTCTCTGACAGACATCTAATATGACAACCTTGCTTGGTATAACTTGTTGAGCTATCCCCGACGCGTTGAAGAAACCATGATTCAGAGGATTTCCAGACAATAATCTGTGGTATTTCAGCCACAGTTCCACCTGATATTATTATCACATCTGGAGCCTCTTGTTTACCGCTAGCCGTGACGGAAAAAATATACTCTAGAGGTCAACTCTTGCGCGAAACAACTGGGAGGAATCTGTTTTTCAGCTCTATGTCAAGTAAGAATCGGCATTTCCTGCTTTGGGCAAAATTCCAAACTTCACCAGCGTATGCTGCATTGCCCTACCAATTTATGATGAGGAAACTCAGCTTAAATGCCTTCTTCGCCTCCCATTAGAGCACTTCGGTGCAACGACTATACAGAGTTGCTCCTTTGTCGTATTCCAATGCGACGTTCTGGCATTTGTGTACTTTATACTTGGCTTCTTCGCAAAGAAGGAGGGAGGCCTGGTTGGCCTGTAAAAATAGAAGGCTACACCCAAGTCTGTTGTGATGTAAATATTTCACGCGACTGAGTTACTGTGAGCCAAGGCAATCCAGTGGGTGGATGTGAAAGGTGTTCAGCAACCAATCGCTGTCGAATTGTGACAGTATTCTTTTTGAACTGCATTTCCCCGAGATTTCTTGCTACTGATGCTTTCACACGTGCCATCGAGTCATAGCATATAAAAGACACTCTGTTGTCTCATCCTTCCTTCCCAGCTCACTACCGTCCTCGAGGCCAAACTTAGAAATGTGTCCACTGCCATCGTCAACAAGCCTCCTCTATGCAGTGGAACATGGGAGATACCCACTGAATCCTTCGAGCTCTGCTTCAGAAACAGAGACAATTCCGCTGAGTACGTGCAAAAAATCCTTCCCCTGCTGCTAGTGATCATCCATTTGCAGATGGCTCGACTTGTCTTATGCTACTGAGACACAGCTCGAATCACTTGCCAACGCATGCACTCCAGCAACATTTGGTGTAGACAATAAGGATGTCTTGGATTTATCTTACCGCAGAGCTGGCAAAATGGATGTCACTGACTTTATGTCGCGCTTCGATCCTGAGCTCTTGGGTCTATCTGAGTTTGTCCGTGGACAGCTACTTGAAGGGGATGGAGACTTGGACGGTATGAGAACCGAATTATACAAACTCAACGTCTACGGTCAGTTCAACTCCTTTCTAATCCCCATCTGAGGTTTCACCATTATCTGAAGGAAAGGACTCTTTCTTCAAGGCACATAAAGATACGCCTCGCAGTGTGGACATGATTGGCTCGCTTGTCATCCTTTTCCCTACAGCTCACAAAGGCGGGGCTCTCATCCTGCGCCATGATGGTCAAGAGTACACTTTCGATTCTGGGCTTGAGCTGTCTCACGTTGAAAAACCGTCCATCGCATTTGTCGCGTTCTACAGCGACGTCGAGCATGAAGTAACCAACGTTGAGTCTGGCTATCGTCTCTCGTTGACGTATAATCTGTACGTCTCCGACCCTACCCAGCGGCAAAACATTCTGAGCGTACCACCGAACTGTGTCATGCCCAACGAGCTCAAATTGAAGCAGGCCCTGTCAGACTTGCTTGATGAAAAGACTTTTTTACCCAAGGGAGGCACAATAGGCTTCGGGCTCCTTCACAAGTACCCGGTTTCCAAGTCAAAGGGAAGCATCGAGAACGTGCTCAACTACCTTAAAGGAAGCGATTCAGCGCTCCGACGCGTCTGCACGTCGCTTGGACTTGAACTGAAACCGGAAGTGGTTTATAAAAAAACTCGTAGAGATGTCTTGATTTTGATGGACGAATTTATCCAGCTGTCTTACCAAGTCGAAACAGGGCTCGAGTGTTTTCTGTGCAGAGAGGACGACGAATATTATTCCAAATACCAAGGTTCCATCGTCAAATCCCGCGGGCTGAAGGAACACGGTGCAGGCGAATATGAAAACTCCGAATATGAATTTGACGACTTTTCGTATCAAGAAGTATGGTGGCTCACGAAGCGAACTGAACTGACTAGGGAAAGGACGGATTTTGTCGCATATGGTAATGACGCTGAGCTCGCTCACACTTATGGAGACGTCGTTTTAGTTGCCAAAGTGGGGCACGCTAATCGCCGGGCAATCTGGATTGCTGACTGTCTACAAGAAAGCGGGATATAATGAGCGACGAGGCTAGATAATTTATTTACACTCCTGAGTCGTCAAATTAGGAATTAACAATCCATTACATGGTGCAAGGCTACAACCAAGCAGCCAAAACTCGTTGCGATACTGGATCTACAATTTAACTACAAGGTTGTCCATTAATAGACCCAGATCTATTGACATGGGTCAGGGAGCCAAGGGGAGCTCCCCTCGGTCAGTAGTGGACACGAAGTGGATTATATGTCATTCTGACAAATTATGTCATACCCGGTACATCTCTTTCAGATGAATGCCAAAAGGAATGATAGTACAATGTCTCTATAAGTAGCACATAGAATGGACTATTGTTGATTGTCGCCAGGTGGCCCCGAGTTCTGCTGATGAAATAAATGGTTTGTTGACATCCGAACTTTCATTCCCAGTCAGTCAGAGATGACCGAGAAAAAGGCAAATTCCAGAGGGGAATTGACTCAGATAAGCAAGTTGTAGGGTTCCTTTCAGAGAAAAGCCATGTACTTTTGCGAGAGGACCTCGGTCCTCAGGACAGTCCAGGGTGGGGTCGCCACCAAACATGACATTTGTAGAGAAATCGGAAAAATTGAAAATAAATCAAATCACCACCGAGGCCCCGTCCGTTTGGCTGTGCCAACCCCAGGTGCAGTGGATCAGGCAGACTCCCTGCGCATTAAACGAAAACAGTTGAATCCAGAGGGGAGTCGAGGGCAGGGGAATGGAATGGAAGACTGGCCAGAATGTTCGGTGTTGTGGTCGTCTGCCATGAAGTCACTGGAGCAATCATCGACAACATTGACGCTCCGGAGGCGGGAAAGCTTGCCAAAAGTGTCCTTCAGCAACATGGGCGGCACGGGAAGGATATCCAAGGTCAATGTTATCAAGTCGAACAAAGGGAGACAGGGGATTGGTCGTAGCATTTCCTGGGGAGGATTTGATGTTGTCGGCGTATGCAGATGTATGGTCAGCTCCAAATCCGGCATCCTCAAGGTGTTCCATGATCATCCTTCCGGGCTTTCAAATGCAGGTGGTAACCATTCGCTGTAAAATTTTTTAGATTGCCATAGGAAAAATTAAATTTGCAACACTAAAATTGACCGTCGCTGTTTCAGGAACTATAATGACAGAAAGGATATTTGTGACTTCCTTGTAATCCCTTGTCGATGGTAAACACAAGTAACTGAGGAGTGTAAGCACAATGGGCTCGAACAATTCTACGGGGTCGTTTGCTAAGGGAAGCGAATCGTCCATGTCAAGGACTTCTAAAGCAGCAAGCACACGGAGCATTTCGATTAAAGGAGGCCGTTCAGGGATTCCGTGGAGCGTCAAATTGGTTAAGGTTGGGAGCGACAGCGAACACCAAGGACTATCAAAACGTATCACTTCAAGAGTTCGAAGGTTTCCTGTGTGTCTATTACACAAGTTGGGAAAGAGAAATTTTCGAAAGGGCATGCCGATTTCAAAGAATGCAGTCGTAGAGACGGTTGCGGTAAGTTCTCAAATAAAACTGATCTTTCGAATAAAAAAAGGTCAAGATGGCGAATCCGCGAGGCATATATTGTGAGGATTTGCTTCACAAATGAGACTCCCGGGTGATCAGGAGGAAAATACGAGAGATGTGACCCAATGACGAGATCTACACCCTTTGATCTTTCCAACATAACGGTTGCCCATTGTATGTTGTGCGGAAGAACTCTCCATAGACTAGACAGATCTAATGCCAGTCCTCCAACATCGCAAAACGTGAGTGAAGTCGTAGCAGGGGAAGTGGCGAGATCCCAGTTCGTCCAGACAAAGCCAAGTAAAAGATTGTGCCCAGAATCTCAGTGGGAAGCTTAGATATTGGTGACATTCGTTCTGACTTCAACTGCGTAACGCGCTCCGTGAGGCGCGAAATCTCTTCATTGAGAAGGAGTTGAGCAGTCGCATTTGCCTGCAAGTACGTGCTAGGGAGGGCCATCGCAGAGCGTGGCATATACGAGTTCCCTGAATGTTTTATTTGAAATTATTTCCATGGTGCTGCATTGGTGCAAGACTCAGAGTCTGGCATAGATAGCAGTGCATGCTTGACCATGATTTTCTGAACATGTGCGCAGATCTGGTTGATTGTGGATGAAGCCAATATGTTTGAGGGTTGGTTGAACATTCTGGTTTGCAATTGCCATTCCGTCATAAAACCAGAGCCTTCCATCGTGTGTGATAACTTTTGAGGTGAAATGTTGGTTTGCATAATACACCACTGCTACAAGCATGTACTTATGATGGTGATTCTCAATTGAAATGTCAAGAGCAGTGTCAATCTGAATCCTTGAATTGGGGATTGAGAAGGCAAGTAAAGGGGGACTGTGATGGAATCTGAGCTTGACTCTGGCTGCATGACCACAGACTTCACACTGAGTCTCGGCATGTTGGGTTTCTGCTGACACCCACTGGACTATGGACTCATATTCATGCACTCCTAAGAAAAGGACTGCATTGGAGTCAAGACTATGGTGGGTTTTGTGGCCATGAAGGCAGACACAATACTTTTCAGATACAACCATATTAGTGCTCAGTAAGTGCATGCACACATTTTCTATTGATGTATAGTGTCCAAATGGAGTGCCGTTTCTGCTTTGAGCTATGAATAGTCTAACATCATCACGAGCTTTCTCAAGGGAAGCTTCACCCATTGTGTAGCGGGAAAATCCTTGAAGTAGCAGGTCAGCCACTGCATTGCCCATTCCCATGATATTTTGTGTCCAGTTTTCTCTGTTGCTACACCACACTGTGAACACTGGAGTGAACAAGGCATCATATGCACAACTATTTTGGCTCCACCTACACCCTATGGGTGCTTGGTAGTGCCCTGCATGAGGCAGCATTGCAGAAGATTGATTGAGTTTCTGCTTTTTAGCAGCCCGGGCCTGGGCCCATGCTTCATGAGACACACGTCTTTGGCCACTGGATCTCCTCCTCTTCTCTGCATTCCTTTTTTCTGGCACAAATGTGCCTAATATCCCATATGATTTGGTACATGGCAATGGAGCTACTTTTTCACTCAGTTTTTCATCCTGTTTTTTTGCTTTGTTCTTTCTATTATTCTCAAGCAGTTTCAACCACTCATCAAGATTCAAAACCTTAGATTCCAACCAGGGACTGTGCTTTGACCATCTGATAGAGGCATGCACACTCTGCGGCACATACTGTTCACCTTTCCACTCCCTGAAGGCAACAATAACATTGATTCTTGTATCTCCCATAACAGTTACTGGGAGCTTTCCTGTGTATCGAAGGCTAGTGATCTCGTCAAGAAGTTCCAGCTCCCGAAATTCTTGCCTTAGAGCACCAGAACATCCGCCTGTTATCACTTTCGCATCAAAGCCTTGTATTATCAATGTACCATCAGCTGTAGCACTTCTTGATAGGGCTGTGTAATATGATTGGTGAGACCTAAGATTATTTAAATCACATACATTCCAAGGTCTCGTTTTTCCTTGAGAAGCAAAGTCAGTCATTGCAAAATTGACAAGAACTTCAACTTGTGTGCGGGCAATGTGGAATCTCTCATCATTTGGCAGTGTGGCATTAATGTTTGTAGTTGTAGGATACACAGGAACAACATTATCTGGCAAACCAGGTACTTGAACACAAGTAGGAGGGTCCTTCAGTTTTACAAACAAAGTGTCAAGGATCACCTGTCCATTAGAACCCTGCTTGGATTGCCATCCATGAACAAAACCTTCTTGACCACGAGTCATGCAAATCTCTGTGGCATAGTTGTATCGTATCATAATAGGCATACCAATGCAGAGGCTCAATTTTCCAGCTATGTGCTTGTCAGTACTTGAAGGAGGCTGAGACCAAAGAGCCTTCCTCATGTCATCCGTAATTTCACTGACCCGTTTCAAGTTGACCCCACGGTTTTGTTCACTTTGAGTAACCCGGGGTGAGTCATCTGAGAAGAAATCAGTGAGTGCCTGACCTGTCTCCTGTGCAAATCTGATAGCACCTAATCTGTTTATTTCGTCCTTATGAAGATTAGTACCTGTTATAATTGAAACATTACGAAATTGGTCTTGGCAGATAGAGGACCGTCCAGGCACATTGGAAGATATCCGGGATCGCAGAAATGTGATATCTTCTGGTTTGCATGCTTTGTACCTCATGTTCTCAAGTGCAGCTCTGAGCTTGGTGTCCTCTTTGCTCTGCTTTTTCTGGCGCATGTTCTGACGAAGGATCACAACAGTTGTTATCTGATGCCACAAAGCTTTACCAATTGCTTCCTCCTGAGACTTTATATCTGTTGACACTGTGCCAATTGTTCTTGAGAACAAGGACACATGTTCACCTCCAACTGCTGGTGGGAGCTGTGCAAAGTCACCACTAAAGACCATATTCAATCCGCCAAAAGGTATATGGGCATTTGAGTCAAATACTTTAGCAAGCTGAGAATTGATGCGATACAGGTCTCGTGCTGACAGCATGGAAACCTCATCAAAGAACACATACTCCACGCCTGCTAACTTTGCCTTGACATGACCCAACCTACTCCCACCACCTCTGTCATTGATGCCAAACATGGAATGATATGTGGAACCCCCAAGAAGAGCAGCAGCTGTACCTGTTGGGGCCACAATTATGAAGCGGTGAGCCTCATTCCTTGCTGTAAAGAAATTGGACAGAGCTTTGATGACTTGTGACTTCCCTGTACCACCCATACCCCCTAAGTACATTCGCAGCTGCTCAGGATTGCAACATATTGCATGATTCGCTATTATTCTGAAAGCACGCTCTTGTTCCCTGTTGAGGGTAAACTCCTTTACAGTGGAATTAACAATATTGGACACACCATCAATGTGAAAGTCTCGTTCAAGATATGATTTGTCTACAATCTTGACAACATTTTCAGGGTGTGGCTTGCACAACATCTCAGAAGCTTGAAGGTTGTCAAGGGATCGGGTGGCATTGTGCTGATTTTTTTTGTCCTGGGCTTTTTGCTTTAGCACATCAATCTCCTGCTCCCATGCGACACCTGACATTATTTTATTGGGAGTAAATGACTTGGGCAGTTGCCCCACGAGCGCAGTTGGGTCTGCCCAGCCCATAGAGATCATCATTTGTGCTACTGCATGTGTTTCTCTCATGCGCCGCTTGTGGTTTGGTCCAAAATTCAAAGGGTCAGTGGGTGCATTCTCAACATCCATGTTGTCAAGACTGACACCTTGAAAATCATCATCATGGACTTCCTCGCCACCGTCTCCATCCCAGCTCCCTACAATGGTGTCCCCCATCTTTTTCATTTGAGCTCTATAGTCATCTCTTGCATCAAGGCACTCATATCGAACATTGAAGTTACGCATATACTGTCTCTCTTCCTCTGAGAAGGAATGTTTTTGAAACCTTTCATCCCACAGTTCACCTTCAGCTTTCAGATCAGTCCCCTTTCTCCAGGGCTTGAAGAGCACCAGCATGGCACAGCAGTAATATTCCCGGTCACCTTGGTCACACCTTGGCAGATTAGCACCCACAAAATTTGGAACACAACTGGTATTATTCATGATATACCTGACACCATGTGAATCGGACAATGGGTGTTCCATTTTGAAACGCATGAGATTTGAGTGTCGTGTGTTTGGCTTTTTGTCTTGATCTTCACTGTACTCACTGCTCACATCCAAAATATCTTCAAGGGATACAGACTTGTCATGTTCACCATTTAGCAAGATGCTGATCTTATCTTGGTCCACTGGCACATTGTCACTTGGGGTATGCTTAACTTTTTTTGGAAGCTTCTCCCGCTTGTAGCATCGTATCCAGTTGTAAAGATTGATGTGAGAAAGCTCATTAGGCCGATGCACATAGTCGTGAACTGGAGACAACCCTAGAACCCTTCCTCTTTTCATTATGACAGTCACCTTTTGAGGTACTTTGGGATCAATGCCTTCAAATGGTTGCCGGGCCTCCTGTACATATGACTGCCAATAGAAAGGTACAAATGTATGACCAGTGTAGTGATCAGGATTACCAAGTAAGTACATGGAAATCATTGGGGCTCCCATCTCAGCTCTAGCACTAAGTAAATTGGCTACTTTGGTCATGAAACGCCTAGCCTTTTCTTTGGTGGTTAAATTGCCCCCTATCATCTCACTGTTCTTCTGAAACACTGTTCGTATCGTATCAAAAATGACATGCGTCTTGAGGCTGGACTTTGTAATATAATCTGACACATACATTGCAACACCTTTGATGGCGGTACCTGAGGAAAGACAGGTAACATCTGTGTTGCAGCGAAGGAGATAAGTTACAAGAGGTGTGAATGTGTTTATCCAAGGCTCCAGCTTTTTCATGATGATTGCCCCTGTCTCGTCGATGGTAGTTTTCAGTGTAGTCAGCCGGGGAAATCGAGCTTTGCACTTTCCCCACTTATTGTCCATACAACCGGCATATGCTTTGTTCTTCTTTCTAGTCCCATCCTTTTTTGTACCCCTGTTGCAACTATGGACATTAGAGCGCAACAACAGATCATCAATGGTGTTAGTATAGTTCTTGTTCCATTCTGATAAAGCGGTGCAACTGCAACACCCGTTATCTACTACTGTGTGTTCTTTGCACAAATCTGGAGGGGGCAAAGGCAATGTCATTGTGGGATCAACATAGTTTGCATTTTCTTTGGACTTGCTGATTCTTTCTGAAACATCTGCATGACTACCAGTAACAAAGTCCCCCACATGGCAACGTTCCAACCAATCAATAACCTTTTGACGCCAGACAGAGCTCTCACTGAGTATTTTTGCTCTCATGTCCTCAGGATTCAAATTCCCTTTGATCCAAAGCAACATATGGAGATGCAATGTCAATCTTCCTTGTTGCTCAACTGTCCCATAGTATCCACTGGTAGGCCCATAAAATCCTGATTGGTCCAATTTACCAACACCAAGTACATCCTCAAGAAATGTTTGGACCATAAAGTGGAAGAATCGAGCACCCGCAACGGGGTTCTGACATACTAACCTTGTTCTATCATCATAACTAGGCATATTAGGAGAAATCCTTTCCTTCGTATCAGCAAAGTAGACACAAATGGGGTGCTGAATATCAGCTGGTGACAATGTTATGTACCATGAAGGTGAGCCCAGATGGTTTATGAGAGACCAGATTTCATTACGCATGTACTTTTTACTAGTGGTGGAGCCATGCATTCTACCTGAGATAGCATCCAAATCACGTATCAATTGAAAGCATTGCTTCTCAGCATCAGTCTGAATAGTAACATGTTCACCAGTCTCCAATCGTGTTGTCAGGTTGTTCAATGTTGCCCAGTCAACGTTCATCAACCGATTACTTATCTCTCCAAAACGTGTCTGATCTACAAGAAGAAAACTCTGAGTGGTGTTCGCCATCATTTGTTCGTGACTAAATGCAACGAAGGGGAAATTCACATCTGTCTGGAAGCGTTTATCATGATACATGAGAAGATGACGCTTGTGTTCCTTATGAGAAAGGAAAGTGGCTCCAATACCCCCAAGGCCATAAGGAAACAGCCATGGAAACATTTGGGGATAGAGTTGGGGGTTGTTCCACATTGACTCCAAACGACTGCTCTGACCTACAGCAAGCACTTTTCCACCTGAATCCAAGTGCCTAATAGCCATTGCCTTGAGAGCATTTGGGGTCATGGAATTGCATATTTCTCCTGTAAGCCCATGCACAGTAAAAGCACAGTCTCCTTGTATTGTGCCATCTTCCTCTGCATTATCAAAGACACTTGTTCCCTCCGGGACTTTGTTGGATTCAATCTGACGATATTCTACAGACACAGGAGGCATATCCTCATCATATTGCAATGCATTTGAAAGTGAGATCTCGATGTCAGCGTAATCCGCATGATTTAATTTAAGGAATTCCAGAGCCTTGATGACAGCATTGCGTCTCACAAGGAAAGGGGTGCGAGCAAAATCCTCTACTGTGGGTTTGCATGGACCTGTAAATAATATTGCTAACATCTCATCGAGGTCCTCACGAGGAGGAGGGAGAATATTGTAAATTTTGGGAATAGGAGATTCAAAAGCAATGATATTAGCTTTCATTTTACGCATACCTGATGCCACTTTTGCAAAAGCACAAGTGTGCCGAACTCTCGCAACTAACAATTTCTCTACAAATGTGAGGCTATTCAACACTGGTGGGACTTTACCCAGCCAAAGGCCTCTAGCGAGTGCAAGTCTTGGGACCTTACCTTGGCGAACATACGCTCGACAGCCATCGCAAATGACAGAGCAAGAATAGTCAAGAACAGGGCCTTTAAACTCCTTAATCGGTGTTGCATCACTCAATCGCTCTATTCGTGTTACGCCAGGTGCCTCCAGAACACCTAGAAAATTCTTGACACTCTTAAGACGACTGGTTTTGTCCCGACGTCGAAGCTCACCACATACAGCACAGCCGACCTCTTCAAAATTAGTAGGCTCCATTCGCTTACATGCATCCTTAATAATAGTATGTTCTAATTCAATGCTGCTGGGCGGAGGAGGAAATTCAAGAGGTTCAATATTCTTCTCACAATGTTTAGATGCAGGCTGAGTGGCTGATACAGATTGGATCTTCTTTTCCCTATAGTTTTTGGTGCGCATTGCATTCTTTTTAATCGGGCCGTCCTCCACTGCAAAGGTGGTGGTAAATAACGGGCAGTGGAGGCATTTGTGTTCCTTCATGCAGGACCTCAACTGAGCAACACTGCAGCGTGAGCCTGCAGTGATGCCATGTATCTTTGCTATGGAACGAGCAGCCGTTATACTGACTAGCTGCGATAGCACCAGAAGAGGGACATCAGTGTGAACAAACTGATCAGTCGGGTATGCTTCAAGGTCAGTCTTGTCAACATGAGCAGTGTAGCGCAGGTAGCTCTGATCACTTAATGAGCTGGGTTTTGATACGGCATATGGCTTGACAGTCGCCCAAGCGAGACGTGAGCAGCCACCACCAATGTGACTAACTCTCGGCAAGGCATGCATGGGCAAAAGTGAGGAAGGCAGGGACACTGGTAGGGGCAGGTTGAATGTGCGAAGATTCACGATTAGAGGTTTATGGCCAATACGAAACCGCAGCTTTGAAGGGCTTTGTGAAGACATTCCTGAGGAGCAGCAATACAGACGCGCACAGCTGCGCAGAAGGTATTGCACATCTGTCGGAGGCAAGCATAATAACATTTGTCTCGTCTTGCAAAGAAGGGCTGCAAAATCGTGAGAGCGAAGCAATGAACGCATACTTTCAATGCGTAAAAGAACGGCCACAGCACGACGGCGTTCATCTACAAGATAAGCATTTCTTAGAACAGCATAGATATCACAAGCTAAGTTAACTAGCAGTGGAAAAAGAGATACTCGATGGCAGATACACAACTTGTAGCAGTGGAAGATAAGCCTCAAAATAAAGCGAGGGAGTTTTGACACAAAAAACAAGGCATAGGGCAAGAAGTGCGCTTGGATAGCACTACGAAAGAGATGCGGAGATGTGCCACCAGTGAACACAACACTGGGAGAGCGACGTTCTGGCAGACAGTACTCGTCTCGCATGCTGGGCGAGGCGTTGGGGGTGGTGATATTAGAAGGGAACAGGACAAGAGGTCCATGTTCTGGCTTAGGATACTCGCCTCGCATACAGGGCGAGGCGTTGGCAGAGGAATTGAGGATCCGGGAGCTGGTAGGAATGGACAGTTGCCCAATCCGATTCAAGAATGAAACGTGGGCCGGTTTTGAGTAAGGAGATTCTGTAGATACAAAACAATGAGGAAACCCATGAGATGGAGGGAGGAAAAACGTACCGCCTGTAAAGAGCAAAACCTTGTGAATTGCTATGTGGGCCGGTTTTGAGTAAGAAGATTCTGTAGATACAAAACAATGTAAGCAGTGAAAAAACCCATGAGATGGAAGAGGAAAAACGTACCGCCTGTAAAGAGCAAACCCTTGTGAATTGAAATGTGGGTCGGTTTTGAGTAAGAAAATTCTGTAGATACAAGCAGTGAAGAAACCCATGAGATGGAGGGAGGAAAAACGTACCGCCTGTAAAGAGCAAAACCTTGTGAAGAAGTGCTAGAAATAACATAGTAGCGGGTAAAACGACAAGAACACGCATACTGCAGATGAACAAAGAACTCAGGGTGCCAGCAAAGCATACACCGACAAATATTCCCACATCGAACACATCAAGTTTAATAACCAGAGACGAAAAGTTGATCTATTGACAGAGTTTCAAAAGTTGTATTACATTGCAATGTACAAGGGGCAATAATACTAATCATCGCGAGGTATATCACCATAATAAATGACATAGTGTATATTCAGTGACAAGACATCATTGTAAGAAGCAGATCCTGAGGGCGCTGCAGAAGAACCTAGAGTCCTCTTGGGATAAGAGGACATCGCAAAAAAAACCGAGACAACGGAATCAACAGGAAGATCAGTTATTTTACCATGCCTCATGTACAGTGGGAGGGACGGCATGCTGACGAAGTCCTCCCGCCCAAAAAGAAAGGGTTTTTTCGAAGCGTCATATATTGGGACTGCAAACATTAGCAATTAGCATCATTATTGTTAAGTTCTAGACAAAAACAAAAAATACACGTACTAGGTTTGTCGAAATCGATGCAGTTTGGAACCTTGCTGTCATACCATTCCAAAGAGGCAGCAGCACCAGAGCCACCAAACGCCCTTGCATTTTTCTTGGGTGTGACAGGAACGGACATGCCAAATGCATCTAGGGTTCGAGAACGAGAAAGTCATAAGAATACTGGCAAAAAAGAAGACAAACACTTGCCTGCAGAGGAATACCCCTCACGCCGACCTGAGAGCGTTAACAAGCAGCCGTAGTCAAAAGGTCCACGCATTTGGCCCTGCCCATATAGTTCCCCGAGAAGAACTTGGAACCTTCGCCATGCTTCACCATAGGGAATAATGGTGATAGCCTTGCATATGTGTTGACCAATGGTCGTCGGCTGGATAAGGCGGCAGGCCTGCACGGATCCCAGCATTGTGAAGATAACGGAGCGGTTCTGTCCTTGCCACATGACATGGTGCTTGAACTTCTCCGCGTAGATTCGGTTGCGAGGTGTCGTAGTAACATTCAGGAAGGGCCAAAGCTCCTTGAACCGTATGGCGCTAAAGATCGACCTACAGAGACGTAGAGTGAGCAGACAGGCAAGGGCAAAGGACTTAGTGAACACACTTTAAAGCCGTCTCTCCCAAAAGACCAAATGCATCCGTGACAAGCTCGACAGGAGAGGCGGATCCATCTTCACTAATATGCAGAAGATGAGCGGGACAGGCTGAGGGCCCGTTTGCGTTGTCAAAAGGAACAAGGGAAAAAGACGTTTTCGCGACGGCGGGAACACTGAAGGAGTTGTATAATCATATGGGAATAAAAGTGACAAGGAATAAACTGACATATCCTCCATGTAAACAACCTTCGCAGGGGAAGAGGCAGACGGTGGGGCGTTAACGCTGGTCTTGACAACAGGTTCCTGAGTATTAACAGATTCTTTGACCTTAGGTAAAGGTCTGATTGATGCGGGAAGATCGTCGGAACTTTCTCTAGGAAAGAGCGTGTAATGTGATGAACATCAGCGTTGAGAAAATATCATGAGCTCACCTGTTAGACTCCTCGTGAGCACTGTCAAAAGCTTGCGTGCTCGATTTTCCGGGTTTATGGGGAGACCTGCATGGATAGAGAAACATAGAACTGTCAGAACTATCAGAACGCGAACATTAAAAGCGAGACAACTTGGATGAAGTTTTGCCGGAATCACGAACAGCGGGAATGGACCTAACCTCAGATATTAGAGAAAAGAGAGGGACGGATAGTAAACTCAACACATACGAGGCCTTAGGTTTGCTATTGTTGCTCTTCGCAGGCTTGGCCCTCGGAGTAGGAGGGTCACTTTCCTCACTGGAGATCACGATGGGACCGGAGAGGTGTGTTGACTTCGCAGGCTTGGCCCTCGAAGTAGGAGGGTCACTTTCCTCACTGGAGATCACGATGGGACCGGAGAGGTGTGTTGACTGTGTTTCTTTTGCCTTCATGCCAGATTTGGAGGACGAAGCCCAGCTTGAAAGGGCTTCGTCGTCATCAACAGGCTCAGTCTTAACGACAGGCGCACGGCGGGAATCACGGGGACGCGAAACATCTCCTCCTATGGACTTGCAACCCTTGGCCTTACCAGTGCCTTGTTTCCTTGAAATCGAATGAGTGGACGAAAAATACAAGGAGAATGAAACATCGCACTGCTGAATCTTGTGTGTACTTTCTGGACTGTCTTGCGTCATGTACAAAGACTTCTCAGACGGGCGACGACTGAAAAAAAAGAAAATATCAATTTGCTAGAAGAAAACGGGAGAAGAAAGACTTACATCCGCTTGCCAGAAGACATAGCGAGGGTGGAATCGACGACAATAGAAGGCTCATCGACGCCAACATGCTGTGCTGCATCATCGTCCCCAGTACTACGACAAGGCAAGAACATGGGATACCCGAAAACGGATGTCAAGAAAACTCACATAGTCCCAAAGCTAAGCTTTCGAGAAATGGTACGGAGTGAAGCTTTCTTGTCACTGGAGAAGCCGATCAAGAAAGATCAAAAAAACAAACAAACGACGAACGTGATTGTCACAGGTGACATGGCAACATATTCCGGGCTGCCCGGTTTAAGGCGTTTAGCATGCACAGTTTCTGAATTAACGCTGTTCCCACTGTCTGACTCGGGCGTTGGAGACCGATGAGTAGCTGAACGTTTATGACTGCACGAAATAGAGTGAGGATATCACAAAAAGTTCAGAATTGAAATACCTTTTAGAAGCGTGAGGTGACATATCCTGGTCGGAAAGAACAGATTCACTATCGAAGAAGAAAGTTGAACACTGTAAGAGGGATATGAGATGCAAAGAGATGGCCCACATACGCCATTTTTTTACTAGGCATGGTGCGATAGTGAGTTAATTGAACGGTTATAAACAATGGATGCTGAGAAGATGTAGCGTGAAGTTGGAGGGAAAGGACTTGAATTTGCACAGATATATATCCGTTTCATACTCACGATAGAGGGTGCGTGCCTCCCAGTGGAGAAAATGGCGCGTTGCTGGGCAAAAGTTCGAACGTTTCGAAATTTCCGCTAACGCCTAGAATGAGAAACAGGGAACTACGCCACAAGGAGCTGTATGAACAACATCGAATGAACACGGAAATGCACCAATTTTACGGTTCTACGCGGATGAAGTCAGGTAGAATCAGCTATATTAGTTTAAAAATTTCATAGCTCAGAACATTCCAGCAGAATACCTCCAAGAGGAAGTGTGGACAAGGACAAAGTGGAAACAAGAAGACATAGCCCGACCACGGGCGGGAGAAGGTGAAGAAACGAATGACAGATTGCTATGACAAAAGGTTGTTGAGTCTAGAACGACGGAGAGGGCAAACGTGGGGCATGGAAGACCAGGAGCCTGCTGGTACGTGGCCAATAATGCAACAGGTGAATTCAGAAGGGCGATAATTGCGATCGGATGGACCGGACAGAGGGGTGGGTTCTGGAAGAACACGAAGGTGGCGGAACACCCGCGGTCGTGCAGGAGGAAAAGACGAACATATGACATGGAAGACCAGGAGATGACACACGGGCAAGGGTGCAACAGGTACACTTGGAAGGGCGAGAAGTGCGATCGGATGGTCAAGACACAGTGGTGCATTCTGGAAGAACACGAGGGACACTTGTGAATCATGATCGTGCAGAAATAAGTGCACTCAGCTCGAAAGCAAATAAACGTTGAAGAACCGATGCTAATGACACCTGCATTCCCCTCCCCTTTCACAACTTTGAGGTTTTGACAAACGCACGACACTATGGCACAGCACTATGATAAGGCGGGAGCAGGTAGGAAGTACCAAGCTCTGCGAGGTGGGCAGGAGGCTAACATGAAGGTGATGACTTGCAGCTGCCGCGCTCGACATCATCAGCGACGAGAGAGTGAATAATCCACATAGCCAACTCCAGCTGGCAAATATGTTTGAAGTAAGCACACGTTCTAATTTGTAGTCAACGTGCATACTTACAATTCACTTCAGATGGAAGGTAACCATTACCGAGTCGAAAAAGACGGAGGGATATGGCGACTGGTCTTCAACACCGCTCCAGATACTGCAACAGAAGAGGTGGTGGCAAGCGTCCAGGGAATACTTTGCAGGAATGGACTTCCCCCGTTCCTGACCCAGATCGGGTAAGCCGAGGTCAAATGCAAGGGAAAGACGACGCTGATCGACTAAGCAGAACAAATAGCCACAACATCAGATTCCTCAGACAGAGCGCGCGCATCACTGGCTACGGAATCCAGTCGTTCGACAACCTAACTGTTGACTTGGCCAGAATCCATGCAATTTTCAAAAGGGCCATCGGCCCTCAGCTTCAGGACGACGCAGGCATTGGGCAGCATGACGGATTCGCCGCCATCGACGCATCCAACCGATACTTCTCCCTCAAAACAGGAGGAAATATAGAGGACGAACGTTTGATCACGGACGATATGGACCCTAAGGGATATCTCAGAAAAGCTGCAGGCACAACGTATGCGCACACGGAAGACAACAAGGTTTACTACTTCGAAAAGTATGAAGATACCATTGGAAGGGCGAGGTGAGAGTAATCTACATCCGAGAGCTGCACATGACAAGGACACAAGCTTCAAGGAGACCGGACCTCACATTTTCCAGGAAGGTGACATTGTGGAACTGCAAATATCGTTCATTGTTGTCCCTCTTCGAGATCAAAATAGCCGAATGAGCATCGTATTACGGAGCATTAGCCTCCTGGAAGGCAAATTTACACAGGCAAGTGATTCAGACCCACCGAGACCCACGCAACAATTCACCGGCGCTGAACAGGACGCTTTCGTGAAGTCAGCTTCAATGGAAAAAAGCAGCAAGCCGCGCACGAAATCACTCAAAAGGAAAGTGGGTTACATTGACGAAGAGGTATCCGCTACCCGAACTAAACTTGCCCAAATGGAAATAGAAGAGGCAAGGGAAGGAGAACGCGATGCGGGGCCCTCCGCAAGAAGTGAGCGAGTAAAGTAATGTAGCGAGGCAGAATGTACAAAGAAGCATGATATAGAGACAAAAAAAAATGTTCGGTGAAGAACTAGATGTAAGTGAACGGGATTCGATTAGGTACACATTATGGCAGAGCAACAGGTATAACACATCTGGGGGGAAAGAAGGGGACGTCACAAGCCACGGCCGAAAATCCATCCGAGCATCATGTTGCAAAAGCACCTCTGCAGTCTCCTTGAAAATAACAGTGAGTCGCAGTTACGAGGTCGAACTATAACTCAACCACGTACGTCAACCTGTAGGGGAGGGCATCAAACTTGATGTTCTCAGAGTTACACCAGAGGAGCGTGCTGAAATGCACGAAGAACTGGCGCAAATCCTTGGCCGCTTCAAAATCGACTGGAGGGTTCTGCGGGCTGTAATGTTGAATACGGGGGCTGTGATATCCGGATCTGCAGCGTTGGCAGTACTGCAGCCTGGGGAATTTGTTCCGCAAGACCTTGACATATATGTCACATCGAAAAACTTGGCGACACTCATCGTCTTCCTCAACGAACAGGGCTATGACGTGCAGCTCCCAGCGCCTGGCACCCCCAAGAGCGGATATCCTAGAACAACCATTATCTTGACATTCAAAAACAACGCAGGAGAAAAAATTGACCTCATCGCAACAATTGAACCACATGTTGTACACCCAATCACCCAGTTCCACTCGACATGCGTCATGAACTTCATCGCATATTATGGTATCGTCTGCCTGTACCCGGAATGGACGATGGGGAAAATGGGACTCGTGAGAGCGCCATGGACAGACGGGCGGGTGATCAACAAATATCGAGGGCGTGGGTTCGCTATGGTGTACACATCGGCAGAGCTGGAGAAATGGGGTGGAAAGCAGGTATGCGGCACGGACCAATGCTGCCTAAAAACAAGACGAGAGCTCCACGATGACCTTACGTTATTCATTCCGTTCGAAGATCAAGCGTTCAATGTTCAAACCGAGGAGCAGAGGAGAGTGGAATGGGTGCTTACAGTAGATCACGAATGTGAAAAGTGGGTTTAGTGATGTTGGTAGCTACGCAAACTGTTTCGTCGGAAATGCGAAAAAAATGGCTGTGTAGTTCGTCGTTACGAGTACTAGTAAACATTCTAAGGCAGACGAACCCCGGATACACAGTTCGGGGTTTGCCGGCTATGGCACCGGCACAGGACCCCGCGTTTTCAAGGGTTATAAGAACGATTTCCATAAATGGAACT
>QDKV01004982.1_pt1 | contig 20966 bp, 20 predicted proteins | sample 1861101 | NCBI WGS metagenome assembly QDKV01 (sample SAMN04275158, study PRJNA302643) | Fungus metagenome, whole genome shotgun sequencing project. | isolation source: fruitbody | host: Mallocybe terrigena | place: Sweden | collected 2013 | reverse complement strand
TGAGAGTGGACTTTACTTTTTTTTTCGGTGTTTCCCTTAGGTTTATTATTCAGGTTGGTCGTTGGTAGGCATCGTAGAGGATTTGGGCTAGCACGTGTGTATAAAAGACGATATATTGCTAGGCGGCGAAATTGATTGGTTTCCAACGCGTTGATGAACGAGGAATGGCACGACTGATAATATTGAGCAGAGCGATATTGATTTGTGATATTTGTCGAAGGTGTCTCATATAGTATTATTGTCGATCTTGGATTGTCACCTAGGATCTGTACTATGGTCTTCCGGTAGTTGGAGAACGAAGCGTGTCACGTCAAAGATATACCGTCGTCATGGGTAAGTCAGCTGCATCGCCGCATTTATTAGGGAAGATCACTCGGACGCAAAGGTGAGGATTGGCGGTGATTGTTTGAGGATCCATTTCAGAAATGACACTGAGGTAAAAGCTGCAAAGGATTGGTTACATGGATATCGATTGGATATTGGGTGATGCTGTTCCATCTATCTCAGGGGTATAAAAATTAGGAGACATTTGGCCGTATGAAGCCCATGTGTTTATTTCCGAGAGGCTCGAATACGTTAGAAGAGGGTACATTTGAAAAGGGGTAGAAGAGGAAGTACAAGGACAGGGTTTGGAATCCACACAACTGATGGGTCGCGGCCGAGAATATGGCTGATAGTACAACGGCATGGTGAAAGAAGGTGGGATCGTCTACTTCTTAGAAGGAGGGTCAGGCCCAGCCCAAGAAGTTAGATAAGAGAAGGGGGTAAAAAAACATAAATAAATGAAGTCGGGGGAGTTGAAGGATGTGTATCCGAACCGCAAATTGCAGGACCGGAGGAGGGACATGGATACATCAATTAACGTGAAACACCTTCGACAAGCTGGAGAGATGTGGTTGCCGTGGGTACACCGTGTCACAGTAATTAAAATATTTAATTTTTCAATAATTTCTTTTTCTCTCCTTCATTATCCTTGCTAGTCTTCCAAGAGCATTTCTGTTTAGTAGTGACATTTTTCACCTCTATCAATGGCCACGACCATCGAGACAGCGGCGGGTCAGGACGTTCATGCTAGAGAATGCGGGGAAAGAGGGGCCCTTCCAGATAAGACTATTCTCCTTCCCGATTTGGGCAAATAGCGACCCTGCCAATATCCTCGGAAGTGGAGATCATATAACTCAACTCACCGACGGATTCTTCGTCTCTCCGTTTCCCCACACGAGTCCATGTCCCTCCCCTCTTCGTCTCCCCCCGCCGCCACTGTCCTTGACAACGTCCAACGCATCTTCTTCGTTGTGCCTTTCTTTTCCGCAGTATTGGTCATTCTAGCGCTTAGTAAGGGGCTACGGGCTACAAGGCACGCATATATTGTCTACGCGTATATTGTGTCGCTCGCCGCCCTCTCCGCCCTCGCCGGAGCACTCGGATCTTACGCCAAGGCGGAAGCGGTCGTTCAGAATTTGCTTTCTCTCTTCTGTGGGTATTTTGTTCGAGATTCATATCCCCATCAGAAAGACATATATGATTTTGTACTAACCTTAATCTAAAAACTTTACTTGATACAAGTGGCCATCCCAGTTTTATACCTTCCAGCAACTCATAGCCAGCATCGCGAACACAGGCTCTGCCAATTTGAATTAATCATCCGAACAGTCCATACGAGCCTTCTCGCCATTTTCCTATCAAGCGGTTAGTCTTATATTCCTTCCTACACTAAAAAATCAGCGCTTATTTGATTAACCCAAAAATTGTGCGCATATAGCTACCTTTCTCGCTTTCCTTCGTCCTTTCCTCTTTTTACCGCAGGCTCCTCACTCCGTACCTGTCTTACGATACCTCCCAGAAGCTCTTTTTACCGCATATACGCTCCTTGCTCTCCTCCGCCTTTGTTTTCACCTCGCTCAATTTTTGAGACAATCCAGGCTAAATCTCCTGCGCCCCACAAGCATTGACATCCACGTTACTACACAAAGTACTTCGGCACCTATCCCGATCAACCTCTCGTCTACTTTCTCTTCTTGCGTTCCGTATAAACCCTTCGATCAGGAAATCAAAGGTATCGATATCGAGCTCGGAGAACAACGCGGTGGTCATCACAAAGTATCCAGTATCGATTCGGCCATCTCAATTGCTACAGAAGCAGAGCTTTCAACGCCTGCTGTTAAATCCTCACTTCCGCCTCCTGATATCGCGCATCACTCGACTCAGTCGGCTCCGCTCTACCTGCCCAACCAAGAAAAAAACTGCCTTCACATACGGAACATTCTCTTCCTCCTCTTCGTCGCGCAATTGTTTATTCTCGCTGCCTACGCTTGCTTCCTGTGCACTGTTCCCACTGTCTTCGCATTAAATCCGTTGACAAAAATTCCCACGGGTGTTCTTGCACCAAGAATCCTGCAAGTAATTTTCAAGCTCATAAGCGTCATTTTGATGATGTCAGCTTCGTTTTGTGAGTCCCGTTTACTTTCCATCTCTTGTCATGTTTTCTTGGGAATCTCCTTTTCTGTGTTTTCCCCTTTTGCCCATTTGCTTCCGATCACGACGTCACGATTCCTGAAGAGCTGAAGCCTTCTGTGTATCATTTTTTGGCTTTCCCCGCCGCCACCGCTACCTCTGGTGTCACCACCGCTAGCCATAACATGGAGCAGAATTGCTGCTAGTGTTATACATGTCATTTTTCTTGGGAATGCGAATCCCGGTTGCCCATCGATCACCAATGAACCTTTTCTTCTTCTATTTTCCATCGCGGCGATGGACGCTGAAAAAGTTGTGTACATTGATGAATTATTTATGGACATGCTGGGCCAGAGTTGACAATGTGCATTTTTACCCTGTAATCTTTCATGGGATACTTGGTTGCTTTCCGTATCCATCTCGTGTTCCGAGCAAACAAGACGCATTTTAACACCGACAATTTATTGATCTTTTCATACCTCACCGAGCAAACACAGCACTTACCTGGCTGTTGCCATATCTTTTCTCCACAGTGCACGCATATAACACACATATAGGAGCCTTATCATCAGGTTTACCCTCGTTTCCTTTGTCGAAGAGTTTGAGTTTTTCGAGAAGGGGTAGTGAGAAGAGGACGGTAACAAGGAGCGCAAGTTGTGCGGCTGCGAGTATGGATACGAGTGCGACCGGGCAAAGTGATACAGTCAACCCGTTTCCGCCTGTTCCGACGAAGACAAGAATTGCAGCGCGATTTACGACTCAAAGGGCAGCACCAACGGGAGAAGTGTTACGAGCAGTATCACGCGCTCGTGGTGTCGTACTTGCATCAAGTCAAAGACCAGTCTCTGCTATCAATTATGAGCCGTCCGAGCTGAGGGTGATGTCTGATCAAACTCTGTTGGAGGTATGGGATGGTGAAGGCCGAGATGAGAAAAGTCTTGTGAACTCGTATTCGTTGGGTTCGTTGAAGAGTGCAAGTGGAGGGAGTGAAGAGACTCAAGATAGTGATCGGACGCGAGTGGAGGGAGAGTCCCAATTCCGCCATAACACCATGCAACGCAAACCGAGTGGGAGGAGAGTTTCTGGAGATCATGCTGTGCATATAAGGAAGCGAGCATCGCTGAGAGAAACTACCGCAGTCAAAAAGTTGTTCAATTTTGGTTGGCGTGACAGGTCAGCGACAATGAGCCGTCGTGGAAGTGTTGATGGTGGAAACGATGGTAGTTGCGGGGAGGAAAGACGAGGAGAATTTAAAGGGTGTTTCAATACAAAAAAAGAGAGGCATCGTGTACAGCATGAGATGCTCAGCACTTGCACTGCTTCGGACTTGACAACAAAACTTTCGACACCCGCGACTCCAGCAAATTCTGATGCTCAGATGGCAACATCATCAATATTTTCGACTCGAGAGGAAACAAGGAAGTTGAAGAAGAAGAATATGGGCCCAGCGTCGGCACATCTGGGATCAGGTTCTAATCCACCGAGTGCCTTCACGTTTGAGTGCACGGATTCGTGTACTCCCCGCTCCATTTTAGTGCCCGATGTGTCTGTGTTAGGATCCGTCCTCGATTCCGGACCTCCGACGATAGTCCCTACGACAAGGAAAAAGTTGGTTGATTCTGCTTCTTCAAACGTTAGTGAAGGGACTTTGGTCTCAACAAGCTTGAGGCCTGTGACAATGGCAAGCAAGAAGTGTTGGAATAGAAATGGGGATGGTATGGAGACTGACAGTGAACTAATTGATGGAGATGGAAGTAATAAAGGCAGGGTTGACAGTACCAGTGAAACGGTCAAAGAAGATGGGGTTGAGCTAGACGAGGCTGTACCACCGTCGAGGGGAGGGCTGAGCCTGAAGAAGAGCTTCAAATTGGGTGTAGGAAGGACTCTGGGGCCTAGGCTGACGCTCGCTGCTGCTACTGGCGCTTTGGAGGAACTTGTTTTGTCTGCCGACGCAACAGCAAAAAGCGGTGATTGCGCTGATAAAAATCACGACACCGTTGGTCAGATTGAGGAATCGCGAAGGGTTGGAAAACGGGTGGGTAGAGGTTCAGGGATGAACACGCCTTCACGGAGCAGATTTGCAAAGCTACCAGCGATGCAGACGCTACAGGTTCCTACGCCTCGACCTACACCAGAGCAAAAGAAAACGAGGTTTCAAACTCTATCCAAAGCAAAGATGGAGAAAACTGTCGCATTACCTCCGACTAATATTACGCCTCATTTTAGGGATGCCAGTATGAAACCATCGCCTTCGACAAAAGCTGGGTCTGTGGGTACTTCGCCTGGTTCTTCTCTCACACGCACCCTTCCGATGATCTTTCGTGGTTCATTTTCCTCTGAAGGGCGCCGGTCACTCTCGTCTGCACCCTCGCCGCCTACTTCTCCATTGAACACGCGGTCCTTTGCGCATAGTATCTCAGGACAGCCCGAAACGTATTCATCGCCGCCTTCGACAAGTACGTCGCGCAGACGATCAGCCACCTCTCCATTGAGGTTGTCGGCAATAACGATTGAGAGTGTCAAAAGTGCGTTTGCGGGGGTGGTCGGGGGTGTTTTAGGGAGTCGGACAAGCACAACTGCATCGCCTCCTCAGACCACCAATATGAACAAGCATCCAAGTCTGAACGCGATAACTTCGGGTACTAGTTCTAGTAATGCGGCGCATGGAACGGGTGTATTTGAGGGTGGTGAGATTATGATCATGGGAGACAGTTATGGTGATTTTATGGATTTGCGCGATCCGTTTGCGAGTCCCCCGCCTACCAAAGTGAAGAGGAATCCAAACGGACATGTAAGGGAAGGTCTGATGAATGTGGATTCTTTCGACGATGGGCATGGAGCGTGTTATGAGGATGTATTTGTCGGCAGCACTGGTGGTCACAGCAGAGGAGAGTTTGGCAGGCGAATGAGTGCGTGGGGCAAGTTACCCATGCCAATGAAAGAATATTCGAATTCAGCGGGTGGCATGAGCAATAGGGGTGTGGGATTGAATCATGCGTTGCCTTCGACGACTTCTGCGGGTAGGAGTGGAGGCGCGCAGAGAAGGAATGCAGCTCATCCAATGGTGAAGTCGAGAAGGAGCCGGAAAGAAAGGAGGACGAGGAAGTCGAGTATGCTTGGGGTTGTCAAGAATACTACGGGTAGTAAAGTCGGGATCAGTGGAAAAGGAACCAAAGTGCTCGGGGATGAGGAAGTAAACTTTGACATTGAGGAGGCGTTACTTGCCCAGAAATTGTTGAAGAGGTTGGATGATGATTGGTGGGAGGGAAGAGTGTAAACTATTTTTTTGATATCATTTGCGATTTGCATTATTTTGGGTGAGCTCAAGTTTTTTCCATCGCTGATGATTGTTAAATGCGTTGTTAGCTTTTTCATCGGATTTATAGACAAGGCGCACCGACGCATGTACCTGAGGGAAAATTTTTGCGTCAATTCGCTAGCTCGCTCGTTTTTCTTTATCGCTTGTTCAACATATCTTTCTTGGAAATTCACTTGCCTGGAAGGCATACACCAAATTCCCCAATCTTTTATTATCGAGTCGCTCCTTCATCACCGCACTACGAGACATAAGCAGCCGATGGAATAAAGAGAAAGAAAATTTTAAGTGTATAATTAGTAAATTTTTATTTTCGTTATTTGACTTGGATTGCATAATTTCTGGCTTTACCTCTATTTTTTGAAGAGATCACCAGCGTCGTTCTTTACTTGTTTTTATTTCCCCCGTTTTTCGGCTTTTTGTACTGTTTTCTTTGTTGATCGTCTCCGACGTCTTGCTGCAGAGTGTTTTTTTATTTTGTGTCTTGAGATACGAGTATTTGGTGTATAAGATTGAAATTGCATTGAACTGTCTTTGCCAAACACTACGGGCCGGCGCGGCAATGACATTGGTGTCGGTTACTTTGACTTGTTCTTCACCAAAAAATTTTCGACACTTCGTCGGAAAAAAGTTATTTAATGAGGGCGACCAATGTCATTTCTAAAAAGCCTGCATTCGACCGCAGAGCTCCAGGAGACTTGCTCATCGAAATCGCACTCTTCCTTGAGACAAGCCTGGATATCCTTAATTTCTGCCTCACAGTGTGTTTTCAAACTTTTTGACACCCGTTTTTGCGAAATCCAGTAACCCCCTTTTCTGCAGTCACACCATGTATTCTCCAACGTCTCATCCCTCCTTTACGAGACCGTTGTGTTGACCTCGGCTGCTCAATGCGAGAGTACGCTAGGCATGCTCATGCGGCGCACCGATATTGCAAGGCATGTGCGCCATCTCGTCGTACGGCCCCACGCGAAACCTGGGATGGTTTATAACGTTCTGGGTAATGAATTGGCTTCGGCGACTGTACGGAGAATTGCGGGAGCTATGGTTTTGGACGCTCTTAAGAGATTTGATTGGGACGATGACGAGTTGCCGTTCTATGAGGATATGTGGTTTGCGTTGCGAATAGGGTGTGTTTTGTTGGATAACCTTTTTACGACGAATTTACGCGAAGATTGTCAGGTGTCCGAGGCTGCGTTATATTGCCGTTTCGATAGGGTTGATGCTCCCCAGATTGCATAGTCATGTGCGTGTTGAGGAATTTGATGATGACCAAACCTTACGCTTTGTTTTTTACCAAGTTGCTCGACTTTCAAAACCTGACTGGATTTTCACTCACTTTGAAGCATAAATTTTATGAAAATAACATTGATATTTTCTTGGAAGGTGAGTGATTAATAACTTTGCTTACACCATGAAATAACTCATTCAGCAGAGACACCTGTCTTCCGGAAACTATGGGATATGCTTATCGTCAAGTGTCCGAACCTTGAAGAACTTGTTCTGGATGGAATTTCATCCGTTCCTGCAGATATTCATTATATTGTAGAAGGCCGGTGGCCAAAACTCCGCAAACTTTCTCTCGGGGATGTTTGTGTTGACTGGTTCCCGATGTCCATCGTTCCAAACGAGAAACGGCCATTCGTTACCTTCCTGGAGGACCACCCACTTCTAGAATCGCTAAAAATCTCGCGGCATACAATTCAACCGCATCATTTTAGCGCCTTGGGCTCATCCGCGCTCGAACGTGTTACATCGTTTTCCGGGACTCTCCATCAGCTACAGGCAATCCCACACTTGCACCCGCACGTCAAGTCTGTTTCGTTCTGCGATCCAGTGGAGTTGAGGGAGATTTCATCGCCAGCTACGGCAATCTTGTTGCGTGATCTGAAGTCGCTCGTGGAATTGAGGATTTCTTTTACGGTACACTCGGTGTATGATAGCGGTAACTTGCTCAAATCGCTCGTTCGGTCGTGTCCAAACCTTCGTCACTTGGAGCTGACGTGTGGACACAAACCCTCTTTTCACCTGGTATATCGTTCTTGTTGTTCCTTTTTTTTTGCTGTTCTGACAACCGATGGTGGCTTAGGACTCATTTGCTAAGGGCATTCGCGACTTTCCAAAACTTCGTTTACTCCACTTAACCATCGTCAAACATCCTAGTGATGAAACACTTGTTGCTGGTGCAACTCGGATCTCACAGTTCAATCCGCAACTCAAGAACTTCAAACTCACTTTTATATCACGAGTGCTGCCGATTCCATCTCCTTTTTCTATACCATATCGTGCCTATCTCTTCGCCTTCTCGTACCCTTCTAGATCCACAGGAACGTTTGAATTGATATGCGACGTGCATGGCCTTCCGACTTTCCTGCGCGGTGTTGAACACAACACATACCACTGGCCCCTTCGCCTAGGCACATCCACACGCACAAAGCACTACGTCAGAGACTTGCGTCCGAAAAGGTATACCCGAGGACAACAAAAGGGCTTGTTGATGGCAGTGATAGGATTACTTTTTGAAAGAAGCGCGGCGGGGGAAGAAATTCGAATGATCTTGCTCTGTGCGATTTTAGCGGTGTTGGCGGCTTTGGGGATTACAGCGAATGGAACTCGGACTGGGATGGCGGAGGCTGTGGCTGTAGAGTCGGCAAACTTTGGGGAGTTGCCGATGGCAATGGGAAATATAACGGTGTAGAGTCAAAGTGATATTGCATTTTTGTTGAACTAAACATATTTATTTACTTTCTGTATTTTTATTGTATCTCACCAAATTCTATCTCGATAATGGTAATATGTTTATTGTTGTACTTTACCAAAAAGTGGAATAGATTATTTGTTCGTATGCTTTTCAGTCATAATCTACAGACGACCTGCTACAGTCCCGAATTGGGAATTTTTGCATCTGCAATGCTCAATGTGTAGTAAAAGATCTGTAGGTAGTAGGTACCTTGAGCTAAATAAATACGGTGTTAATCAGGAAGCCCATTCCATGCGTGTCAATGGTATATCTGATGCTGAAGGCCATTCGTCGCTTTGACAGTACAACTGTCTGTCAACAATACCCTTTACTCAAGTGGAGGAGTTGGCACGACATTGCAGCACCTATCGTGGTTGTAAAACTAGGCCCGCACTCTACCGAGAATTCTACAGTTCATGTTTCTCGCCAAGCGGGTCTGGGAAAGAGATATTAAAGGCTACAGAGACAACTCGGATGTCATTGTCACATCGAAGTTGTACCCCCCTTGCTCCCCTCCCAGAGCTAGGCCCGCCCATTTTCCGACATTTTTGCAGGAGTGACGTCTCCGGGTCACACTGCATTGGCGCTGGCGCCGCCGCACGTAATACTAAGAGGCCAACTGCTGTATAATAAACGTCACGAAAGTCCTCTTACATAGTAATTGGGGTGTTTGTCAACTATGCGAATGTGCCCTCAATCAAAGCTACTGATAAGAATGGGTATCTAAGAGCTGGGTATAACGGAAGAAAGGGTATAACAGAAGAAAGGGTATAACGGAAGAAAGGGTATAACGGAAGGATAACGGGTATACATGGAATGAGACAGACTACGGCTCGTGCATGGCCTTTGAAAGCAGAACCAACTCCCATCGCCCAGGGTTCCCTTCCGTTCCTATGAGTCCATAGAACACACGAGCATATCCCATACAATCTATCTTCCTAAAAATCTCTTTTGCGGTACTCAACCGCTGTTCTTGACACCTCTTAGTGTAGGTGGACAAAATCTCCTCGCGTTCGCATTGCATCAGATCAATATCACTCAACGGCTCGTTCATGTGGTGATAAATCTTGGTGTAGACGCCTTCTACTGTAGGCGGTTCTATCAGGTCGATTAATATTGGCCAAGGGAGCAAACGGGGGTGGACAAGTCCGATGGATGTGAGTTGCTGAGGGTTGCCAATAATGAATGGGTCATTTCTACATGATATAAGCTCGGGAATGACTTCATGTGTCGGACGCTCGAATATATCCCATGGTGTATTTGGGTTGAGCACTGCAGGATGCAATTGCAGAATTTCCTCGTTAAGGATTGATTCGTCTGAAATTGGATCCAGCGCTTGAGTAGGCAGAGAGGGTGGATTGACTGGCCCGCCGGTTGCCGCACTTGAAAGAGATTGCGCCGAGGGGAGACTCGAATAAACCCACGAAGGAGGTGGACTGTCTGCCTCGGATCCTGTTGCACCTTCGACTCCAGATCCATGTTCAGGAGATGGGGAATCCCCTCCAGGATATCGATAGACGCTGTCCTTTGGATCGAATCGAACAGTCTTCCCGCCCACAGGTCTAGATGGTGACACTGTGAAGAGCAGACCCCAATATAAGAAGAAAAGTTGAAGCAATGAGAAGAAACGACTTACTACAAGGAAAAGGACGAAAAAGCGATGTTAAAGGTCTTCAACATGTGCGTAGATATACCCACCAGCGCGCTGACATGTACGATTATTTCTTCGTCATTATTATTCCCCCAGTGAGTACGGCTCGTTGGCGAGTCATAGTGACTATGCCTGCCATGAAAAGTCAGGGCATCATTGACCGATTGGCACCAATGCTGCTGCGTGTACTGGTTGGAACCCTGTCACTGCACGGATCAGTTTATGAGACTGGTCTCCATTTTATGAAAACACTATATAGAAAGCCCCTCCACATCTCAGTTAATCCGGCGCTCGATTGGACAGCCACCAGGCTCAGCGAGTAAAGTTGGTTATCATCGTGACAAATTGAAGTAATCATACGAGACCGTTTTTATCATATCGAGCATCGTGTGGAGCATGAGTCTTGTCCCAAATTAATTCTGGTGAGGATGAGGGCTAAAAAACATTGGACAGTGCGCCATGGCCATACTATAGTGACCAGATCAGTAAATCTGAGCTTAGCAATAGCAACATCTCCGACCCTCGGCAGGCTCTGGCCCATGACAGGAGAAAGAGGTGGATACATAGGGGAGAATGACAATCCGACAGTGACACCGCCATGAAAACAGTGCCGGCGAACCAAGGTCACATGGTCACACTCATTCGATGCATTTGCAAACTGCCAAACTCAGATGTTGTAGGAAAGGTTATGCTCTGTGCATACTGCAATATGTTTCCGCCCCTGTTTACTGTACACCAGAATTCATTCTTTTAGCAAAGGATTAGCAGAGTATCTACATCATTCGGTCCATGAAAACCCCAGGACAGAAAGTAATGTAGGTAAAAGGCAGGTCATCGGAGTCGTAACAGTTGTTTTGGCTTTCAAATCACATCGCCTGTTTCTCAAACAAAAATACAAAGGACCATTTTCTACCTTATGAAGCAAGCGTTGTGAACCTATTTTCTAATATAAGGTTCAGCTCTCAAAAACACACTTTCTTGGGATATACAAGGTATCGAAGCTGAGGGAACTATTAAGAAGTAGCTGAGGTACACTATCAACAAGAGGTCCTATGTCCGTCCAAAACTCTTTTCAAAGACCGAGTTCTTTCATTGTTTCCCACGAGTCGCCATATTTTACAATAACTCTATGCCCTTGACGTGTACCTGCAAGAAATGACCCCTAGTTTGCTTCACCGATCTACAGCAGATAACGTAGAACAGCCGAGGGGCAATCATCTCTCCAAAAAATTGGAGTACAACCAGCTTCCGCCTGTATCCCGCCTCCCAGTAGAACTTCTCCCTCTGATTTTTAGTTATCTCAAGGCACAACCTGGATACGACGAGTACAGTCAAAAGTACGATATTTCCCTTCTCTGGGTCCCAAAGGCAACCCACGTTTGTCACGCATGGAGAGAAGCTGCGATCCAGGATCCCTTTCTGTGGAAGGACATCAACGTCCAGGCTTCTTTTCCATGGGCGGCTGAATTCGCTCGCAGATCCAAGGACGTTCCCGTCTGTGTAAACTCCCGATTCGATGACGATTTTTTCAGGCAAAAAACTCAAATTATCTGGACGCGGCGGATACTTCGAGAAACTGCAGGGCGCGTCGACAAGATTTCGCTCACCTCCATCGGCCCAGAATACGTTCCACTGATCTTTTATTCTGGTAGTGAGGAAATTGGAACATGTATTCCCTTTAATGCATTGCAAGAATTTGAACTTGACCTCAGCGGTGCAAAAGGCGACTTCGACATCTGCTTACTCTCTGACAGGATCATATGTGCACCGACTTTGAAGAAACTCTCTCTATGGAATTGCTTCCTCGATTTTGAAGAGTTTGGCCCTTTAAAGAACATTTCTCACCTGTTGCTGTCCTTTTCCCCAACCGATCTGGTGGTTGATGCAGCTACCATGCATAAGGCCATGCTTCAAATGTGCAATCTCGAAGATCTCGAAATCCGCGTCCTATTTCCTTGGATTATACCGCCACCTCCGACGGATCACCCAGCCAGTCTCCCTAGGCTTTGCGAAATTCGTATCGAATGCTTTTCTGTCACCTGGCTTTTCGCAGTCCTGCGCTGTATTGCTTTCGGTTTGCAGAGGAATTTGAACATTGAGTTGGATTGTAACAAGGGATTTGACGGTGGCAATGCCCAAATAGAAGACATCCTGGGACTCTTTACTTGTTTTACGAAGCACGTCCAGGAGTCCAGCATACGGTGGGTAACTGTGGCCAGTGGTCACAACCGGTTTTACTTCCATGGTTGGCGCACTGCACCCAAAGTTTTTGATCCCACAGTGTCTTTCTCGGCGGTACTCCCACAACACCTTCAAATACCATCCTCTTTATCCTCAGATCATAGAGATCTCGAATTGGATCTATTCCTCCTGAATGCACTATTTGGCAGAACGCGATGGGAAAATCTGGAAGTACTGCGTATATGGGTCATGATGATGCCCGCCAAGACGTGGGTCGACCTCCTTGGAAACCTCCCACATTTGCATACGATAGGGATCGTATCCGACGAACGCCAATTCTTCTCTGCATTGGTTCATGGCGTGACTACCACCCCCGGAGATTTCGACAGTGATCCTGCTACCTTACCCTTCCAAGCCCTCCGAACGATTCAAATTTTGTGTCGGACTGATCCATACTCTGGCGAAGACAACAATTTCATGCTTAAATGTCTTGGAAAGCGTTCTGAGCTGAAAGTTCCACTGAAAGAGTTGGAGATATGCTTCGCAAACGAGACGGAGAACCATGGGTTGAATCTTGGTGCTTTGAAAGAAATTGTTGAATCGGTTGTGGTGAAGGTGAAAGGAGCCGAGGTAGTTTGACGGGACCATTCAATGACTGGCACTTTTGGGCCTAGAAATAGCAGAGACATCTTTTCAGACATTTAGGCCTTGATCTTCGTTGCAACGTCGATTCAGATTTTTAATTTACATACATCTAATTTAATGATTAGCGAAAAGGCCAAATAATAGTACAGCATTCTGTACAAAGGATGGTAAATACATGGGCAATGTCCAAGGAAAGCCAGTAATCATTATCGAAACACGATCGTCAGAAATTTACATAGATGGTTTTTCATGCGCTCGGAGGCTCGGCATTCAGTATGTCTCCCTCCTCTTCCTGTATCTTCCAAATACTCCACACGCACTAGTGCAGAAGCCCAAGAGCAGAGCCGCAAAGGCACCAAGCGTGAACCAAACCGCATTTCCATATTCTGCACTCGTCACTTCGCGATATCTGTTTCTGGCGACGCCAAAGAGGACCATGTCAATGACCCATACGATGAACGTCATCAGCAAAGCAAGCAGGCAGAGGAGAGTCATGAGGACGGTGCCGGAACGATGATAGCAGAGACCGCAGAGACCAAAAAGGAAAGCTAATCCAGAGAGACCAGCGGCTGGAAACAATACATGAGAAAAAGGAGTAAGAAGAAAGGTGAAACATTGACATACCGATTGGATGAAGAATTAAAGCGACAGTGAGGTTGTGGAATGTTGTCGTATTTAAACTACTGATAGTACTGAATAAGGTCGACGTTTAGTAAAACGAACAAGTAAAGATTGCAATGCTTGACGTACCTAAAATTATAGCCAATCGACACACTGCTGCCCGTATATCCGAATACACCATATCGTAATTGATTGGCGCCTGCTGGACCGACGTTAAGAAACGACACTGCATGCCATGTTGGTACAGATATCGATGCCTACAGAAACAAATTTAGCATGAGATCGCAATGGTGTTAGATGATAACTTACGAATATGAGTAACATCATTGCCGCAAAACAGAAAAATACTCCAGGGAGTGCAGGAGATGCCATTGTACTAACTTGTGCAATTGGTTTTTCAGAAAAGGAGTTATGCACAAGTTGTATGATATCAGAGGTGTAAGTGAATGGAAATGGAGTCTCTCCAAATGGACCGTTCTTATACAGCACCCTGAGGCGCGTGGTCAACGTGAGAAAATGATGCAATCATATGACGCAGTGAACCACAGCAATGCGCAGATCGAACTCCAATCTACAACGTTAAGACACACTCTAGAAGTTATAGTGATATTCTGCATGGTTTCAAGTAAACTGTCATGAAAAAAAAAACTTTTCGCAGTATTAAGGGTACAGCATCTTTGTTAAACCCGTACTGAGGTTCTGTACGCGGAACTCGTATTCATTCCAGGGCATCACATGGCCCGGACTCCACGGCTGTACTCATTCGCAAATCGTGGATGCGCAGCACCAAAGTTTGTGATCTTCCAAAGCGCATTGACCCGTTTGCCCCAAGAGCGCGTCTTAGGTGAACTACGATTCGGTTAAATAAACTTTTCTGATACACTAACAATTTTGTCTAGGAAGGCGTGGCCATAGATGTTGACAGGTTCAATTGAATAAATTCAACAATCGTATTTCCCACATGAGATAAAAGGCTAGTGTGGCTCATCTATAATTGCAAGCGAGGAAAAACTCTGGGTATCCGCTAAAATCGAGCCCAAAGATTCTTATCAAGGCCAATCCGACACTTCAACCCCGAACCAAACCGGCAAACGATGCCACATTTTTTCTCTTGCTGCATCGACTGTACTCGTGAACTCCGTCCTACAAGCTTCGCACGCACGCTGTAGTAATCCAAGTCTCCCAGTTGCCACTTGTCCATTCACCCCTGCCCCATTAATCGCTGACCCAGTTCCATTTGGAGAATTCAGTCCAGGCCCACGTTGACTGGCTTGCATAAAATCTGCATCCATCATCGCGAAAAGCGGGTCTGAGCTACGATGGAAGACGACACCGTTAACGTCTCTCAACACCTCGAACATTGTCGCTTCGAATGTAGCCTGGCATATTCTTTTCTTCCAAGGATCAGGGTTGGTGTCGCTATCCGGATGAGCAGCGGAGGTCAGATAAAGACAGTTTGCGGAGGGAGTGCGTCCCACAAGCTCGGAAACTATAAAGTTAGTCAGGAAGCGTGATGCATGTTCGCGACCTTTCAGGACGCGAAGGAGATCTGCATCTGACAGTGTGTGATGTTCGGATGGCCCAGACGAGGAAGAGGGAGAATATCCCGAGACAATGTCAGACGCGGAACAGCGACAGAGGTCATAGAAGGCAGAAGGGAGCAAGTCGTAAAGTTTGGTCTGTCGAGCAAGATTGATGATGAGGCTTTCGGATACTTTGTCAGATATAATTCACACACACACAAGGCAGAGAAGGCGAACATCTCACATGGGATGAGGATAAACGATCCTTGGTTTATAGATCCCCTGATTATCGGTTGCGTCTGCCTCTCGGAATTCCCAACCAGTGAGGGTCTTGGGCCACGCGATGGATAGACCTCGGATAATGTCGCGCCGGATATGCTCGACGTCATACTTTGTGGAAAGACGGATGAGGGATGAGACAGTCGAGAAGTCGGAAGGGTCGTATTTTAAATTGGAGCTATGGATTTTTTTTTTGAAAATGAGTTTTCGTGGAAAGTAAGAACTATGGGATACGCACACTCCGTCATACAGTGCAGTCAAGAATCTTGCTAGATCCTCTGGCTCGTCGTTCAGTCCGAGCACCATGTTTCCTTCTATTATATTATCCTTCGCTGCCCAGTATTACCGCTCTCTAGCGCATCGACCGCTTGACGCAAAAGCGATGAGTGCCTACAGAGTAGCCCTTTGTGAACGTTAAAGTAGTAAGTACGGTGGATATCAACGAGGCAGATGGTGCCGTCGGTGAAGGAAAGCACTGGGTGACGTGTGATAATATGAGGGTAGGAACATCTCTGTGAGGGGGATGGAGAAGGAGGTGAAGCGTGATTTGAGGAGAAGTCGTCCATAAGAGAAGTGATTGAAATCAGCGCAATGAAAGGAAGGAGAGGGTCGTTGGGAAAAATAGGGAGGATGGTCCTGGTGGCTGACCGATTATCGTTTTTAACTAGAATAAATTTATAATTTTCCGTATATTGTTGTGGTGCCAGATTCGAAGGAGAAACTATATTTCATATTCGAGGTTCTGATGACTTGAGTTTTGCCGGCAAGCTCAAGCAAGCTCGAGTCCACAAAGAGTCCTGGAAAATAGTGTCTGACTTCAAAAAAGGAAGGCCGCACTTACCCTCCATGAAGAGTAGCCATGGACACATCTCTAACAGGCCCGTTTGACAGAACAAGTGAGAAAAAAATACCCTTTTTAATGCTGTAGGTGTATGAGATCAATCGATCATGATTTTCAATCATGATTCGGGACTCTGAAAGCGGAAGAAGTTGCCGTCTTTAGGGTCTATCATACGAGTTCCAGAAATATTTGTTCTCCAAAATGCGGGCCGGGTATATGATTTTAAGACTGAGACATGCGAGTTCGGAGACATGTCTGAAAGCAGCTCCGTTCTTGCGTCCGTTTTCTACACTACATAGAAATGCACTGCGATCTAGTCCTCGCTCAAAGAGTAGAGGGTGTTGATGAGCAGCGTGCTGGAATATTGAGAGAAATCATATCTCTCAAGCGGAGATATAACCAGCTGTCCGCTATATTTCGTCTCCCAATTGATCTCCTTCGTCATGTCTTTGGCCTCAGGCGTGAGGCTCATTACTACGTCAAACATTGGTCCATTGGCTGGATTCCAGAGGTCACTCATGTTTGCCACGCATGGAGAGAGGTAGCACTACAGTCCCCTCTCTTATGGAATGACGTCTTTGTCGAAACGCAGTCTACGGCATTGTGGGCCACAGAGCTCACTCGCAGATCCAAGAACGTTCCCATGGCTTTGACCATGAATGTCTCAGACCGCAATCACTTTGTACGAAAGTGCGGAGAGCGTTTGCTTCAAGAAAACATAAAACGACTTCAGAAGATAAGACTTAATTTTATGATCCCTCCTCCGAGTCTTATCCTTCCTTGTAACCCCGTGGAGACTGGTCAGCACGTATCAGCCATCGCGCTCGAGGAACTCCACGTTATTGTCAACGTCTTTAGATTACCATTGAAATCTCCCACCGCCCTCCTCACAGACGAGATGCTGCGTGCACCCGCAATGAAGAAAATCTCACTGCACAACTGTTCCATCGACTGGAATGCATTTGGCTTGTTACGGAACCTCCGTCACCTGCACGTGGAAAAAATCAACTTTGCAGCAGATGCAGACGTGAATGCCGTACGAAATGCCTTGTCCCAGATGCCGAAGCTTGAAACTCTTAAACTGAGAGAGCGTCAAATTGCCGCAGGAGACGCAATTGCACCGCTTGCGCCCACTCAATCGGCTGATCTTCCTCTTCTTCGGTCTATAACTATCCATACAGAGTCCAGCACCTGGCTTTCTTCGTTTCTTCCCAGTATTACATATGGCCCTCAAAGAGATATGAAAATCCGCGGGACTTACCAATTCAAAGGGACTGATACTAGCTCAGAACAATTTGATTGCACAATGCAACATGGAGACGGGTTTAGCATACGTTGTGCTCATCTGAGGATCCGTAGCATGATGGGTGTGATGTTTGACTTTAATTTTCAAGGCTGGCGAACGTCATCATTTATTCGTTTACCTTCTGTCGATTTTCGAATTGAAGGACAATACGGGTTACCAGATAAGGATATAATCTGCTTTATTCAACGCCTGCGGGGAGGATTGTTTCGCCTTCAAAATTTGGAGGTCTTGAACCTGACTACCAACATATGCATACCCGCCAACATTTGGGTGGGGCTTTTCGGTTGTCTTCCACAGCTGCATACCATAGAGATTTTGGACAAAATAACGGAGTTGGAACTCTTCTCCGCACTAGTCTACAATGCCGCAGGGACGTCTCACAAATCTGGCCTTGTGAGCTCAACACTTCATCCGACGTTGCCCTTCCGAACCCTACAATCCATCTCCATTCTCGGAGGGAGAAATATGTATTCTGACGAAGATAATCGTTTCATTTTACAATGCTTACGAAAGCGTTTTCATCTGCACGCACCATTAAAGAAGCTAGAAATCTATCATGACCATGGATTGGATCTTTTTGCGTTGAGGGAGGTAGTGGAATCTGTTGTATTTGGGACATTGTAAAAGAAGGGTTTGAAATATATATTAATGGCATGAGAATCGCCTAATCATCTGAAGACCCCCGAAAAGAATCGTGAGAAAACGGCGCGTACTTTTCTTTTCACCCTTTCAACCAGCTCATCACTGTCACCCTTCAAAACCACATCTTCTTCACAAGCCAACAAAAGTTTGAAAACATGGCCGAAACCTCAGTCGTCCAGCGAATTGTTCCCGGCGCACCTCCTCCTGTCGCCCTCACCAAATCCCAAAAGAAAAAACGAAGGACAACGAAAGCTGGTGGTGCCAAGTCAGAGCATGAACAGGATGAGTTAACGTCCCCGTCTGTACCACCAACTTTAAGCGCAATATTTCCGGACGTTGCTCCCGTAACGCCTACCGAAAAGGCCCCAGAGGCTCTGGAGGACGCTGCGGTAGGCCTTGTTTCGAGGTCGGAGTCTCAGGCTCCTCCACTCCCTGAGGAGGATCTACTGCTGAAGGCCAGTCCAATTGTGGATTTGGTGAACAAGAGGTTTAAAGCGACGACAAAGAAGATTGTGAGTGTACATCTTCATCGTTATGACCTTGGGTACTGAATCATTAAATGACATAGTCACGGATATCGGTCTATGCAAACACCGATCTCGAAAAGCTTAATGATGACCAGAAGCGTTCTCTCAAGACTCTACCAACATTGGACGCCATTCAAAAAGAACTTGGAGAGGTCAAAAAAGCCATCGAGGCACGTTGGTCTGGTTGATGACCGTTTGTGAAGTTCATCTTTTTTTTTTTAGGTTCACGAGCAGGAACTCTCTCAGGACCTGGCTGTGAAGCGTCTCGAAGCTGAAAAGGCTGAAAGGGCTCGTATTAACAACGCAGTGTCCGCTGCTAAGGTACAACTTTATTTTTCAGGTAGTATTTTCTTTTGACTTTTTTCCCCGTCATCTAGGCCACTCTTATTACTAGAACGGGAGATGTGTTCAACATTCTTCGTCTGCGTTCTCTACTCAACTCTGATACCTTTGACATCTCCTCTTTGGCTGAATCTTCAGAAGTTTCTGCACTGCTTTCCATTACCGATACCCTTCTTGGCGAAGATCTCGAGCGAAGACAATTGGTAATCAGTGGCCTTGTGCAAGGCGTAGGAGACTTTGAGGGGGTCCTCTGTATGTGATTTGAGTAATAACAGGAACCAGGTGTCTCATTTTTTATCCCATGCACGCAGATACACGCCTACTGGACATTTCCCAACAAGCGCTTATCTCTCCACGTGCGCCCACTCCTGAGCCAGAAGAATCTGTCGAAGTGCAGCAAGAAGAGGAGTCTTCCTTGGAAAGTGGTGCGGAAGAAGTCCCTCCTGTGACTGGTATTCCTACCGCCACAAGCTCGATTACGGCTAGTATTCAGTTTATCCAGGTAAGTGAGATTGAGCCCGCGCCTTTTGAGGAAGGAGCCGAGTGGGTTGAGAGGCCGGATACTACTGGTCATACAGAACCGAGGGATTTGCATGAGGAAGCTGCTCCCGTCGTTGAAGAGGTATATTTATATACATATTTTTCATTGATCAGTGTTTGACCACCATATTCAAGCCTACCGAAAATGTCAACGGTCCTATAGACTGGGCAGCTGATGAAGAAGCTGGTCTCCCTTCCATTGCGGGATTACAAGCAGAATTTGGCGCATCTGGCTCTGCCACCCCGGTTGATACAGATAGGGCTCCTGCGGCTGTGGAGAGTGTATCTGTTGCCGAGCAGACCAACGGACAGGCTAATGGGGCCCCAGCCACGAATGCAGGTATTGACGAGGAAGGATTTACACAGATGAAGGGGCGTGGACGTGGTGGACGTGGTGGGTACAGAGGCGGAGATAGAGGCGGAGATAGAGGTCATAGGGGTTTCCATCAAGGGCATTTCAAGGGTGGTGAGAGGGGTGGCGGACATAGAACCGGTGAAAGAGGCGGGTTCCGCGGCGGGCCTAGGGGTGGCGAACGTGGAGGTTGGTTTAAATTGTCTTTTGTTGCGTGTCGTACTAACATTGCTCAGGTTTCCGTGGTGGACGTGGAGGTGGCGAATGGCGCGGTGATGGTGAGCGTGGAAGAGGTCGTGGGCGGGGACGGGGTGATAGAAGTGGTATGTTCTGCTTCTGCAGTGCTAATTTTACCTGACTGATTTTTTTGTAGGCCACCATAATGCTCCTCCCACCCCGGCTTAGTTGGATCGGGCAATCTAATTCTATACTGAGAACGCTCACAATCCTTACCTATCACCTTGATCCACCATGCGGCGACTACAGTATCTATATTCACCACCTATTGAACCATTCGCCCTCCCATAGTTATACTGACATGCATAAGTACTCGTTCCTGACATCTTCACACCACTGCAACCCCCCCTCCCTTGTCTGCTTCTTCGACCCTTCACCTGATTGACTTGATTGACTATCGTATGCTGCATTAAGCCCGTTGCTTGCCTTGAATTTTGTACTGTTGCTATAAGAAGTCTCTTTCTTGCCGGTAAATACCTAATCCGATTAGTCAATTTTGTAAGATGTGTAAAGTTATCGGCATGACCGAGACTGAAGATTCAATCCCAGTCAAAATTCGATTGAGCGCTATTGATTTATATTTATTTCGGCTGAATCTCCTTTTCTAGGACTTAATCACAGATAAAAAATGACCGGTTTACAAGATCGATTTCTATTTAACTTCCGTTTGAAACAAGTAAAATCAGTTTCTCTCTTCCTTTCATTTCTGCCTGATTTCTCAAATATAAATCATTTTAAATTGATAATAATAATCAATAGTTGCTTCGAA
>QDKV01004983.1_pt1 | contig 21018 bp, 23 predicted proteins | sample 1861101 | NCBI WGS metagenome assembly QDKV01 (sample SAMN04275158, study PRJNA302643) | Fungus metagenome, whole genome shotgun sequencing project. | isolation source: fruitbody | host: Mallocybe terrigena | place: Sweden | collected 2013 | reverse complement strand
TCTCAAATCAACTTGTGCTGCGCACAGTCGCTCATACTGCAACGTGATGGCTCGTAAGACTTTTCCCAATTTAGTGATGATCGCTGCAATCAGTACGGACAGAAATCCAAGCTTCGGCTTTCAGAGAACAAGATCATGTCCCCACAAGAGAGCGATACTGGTTGAAGATGAGCCGAGATAGTAGTTTAAGCACTCATTCGTCAGCTTCTAGCTGTGATGATGAGAAAAGCGGACAAGCCTGCTGGCCGACAGCTCTTCAATTCAAATGTGATAATTTGACAGGAACAACTTGAAGGACTCTTCAACTTCTCTTATTTCTTTTTCTTTCTTAAAATACCTGGTAGTATGATTCAACTCTGTGATCTGCTGGAACAAAAACGGGTGAGGAAGAGCCAGGGGACCCAGAAGCATAGGCCAATCGCCACAATTGTTCTGCTTCTGGTGTTGTAATGGGTTGAAACATTGATGGTTCATTCATATAGCGAGTGCATAGAAAATGGGGTCATCACAGTAGGTCATGATAAAGCATTGATGTAACTTGGAAGTGAAGATATAGGTCAAGAAACAAATTGGCTCCCAGACCATTACATACTGTTAGAAGGTGAAGGCAAGTTCAGATGATAGGGAAGGAGAGTAAGGTTGACCAAATCATCCCAGAATCATATCGTCCTCCCTTTCTTCACTCCTGGACCTGGAAACCCTCTCACTCATCCTCAACCTCCGTGGCAATGGCGCAGGTGAGGTCATAGGTGAGGTCATAGTCCAGTCCTCCATAATGCGCACTTGACCATGTGGATGGAGATTAACATTTGCCTGGGTGATCGTTTGCGTATAGCTCATCTGCGGTTGTTGTCCTGTTCCTGTTGTTCTGACTGGCGATGAAGGAATCACGAACCCATCTGCTCCCGATGCTAATCTATTTGATGATGGTGAAGGTAGGGCGCCACCAACTCCAGTGATAGTCTCAGCTCTTCTCCTACCAGCTTCTCGGTCACTAGATGAACCCGCGTTGCCTTGGATATTGAAAGGAAGGTACCTAGTGCTCGTTGGGTCATGCAATGACTCTTGCACTGCCGGTGGACGAATCGTTGCCATCAGCCTCAGTCTCACGTGTGACGGAGAGTTTGAACCAGGTTGCTGCGATTGTGTCGATTGTACAATTGTCCTATCCCTGGTCATACTAGGTTCTGCACGAACACCACTGAGCGTGGTAGGGCTGACATAATTCGTTGACGAAGGATGAATGACTCCGGAGTTAAAATGGTGATGATACCTCTCCCGATGTTGTCTCCGTTCCGTTCTTGAATTGCTAGAGGAATGACCTGTGACGGACGCACCCGCTTGCTCTGATCCGTCGTCCGAGACCTGCGTGCTTGAGCGCGTCGACGAGGTAGCTCGCAAGGTTGAAGCACCTTCTTCCGAATTGTGATGATCGTTTTGGTCGCCGTTGCTGCTAGCATTGTGATGGTTATTGGAAGTTTCCTCCTCAACATCCTTCGCACTACACCAAAACCGGTGTCCTTCACTCCAAGCCGTACTCTGACACTCCTTCCCACAATACTTTGCCTTTCGACAACGTCGACATTTAGCAAACTCACGTGGGTAAGTTTCCCATTTTCCACACATCACTTTGATACAAAAAGAGCGATAAGAATATGAAAATTAGATAGTTGGGCGTACTTACTGTTTGCACACTGTCGAATTCCGCCTCTGTTTTCATCTTTCCTACATGCATTCCTCATAATCACTCCTGCCCAATACTGAATCTCAGGCGGAAGTTTAGGGGGGGAGTTCATCCCGTCACCGTTGTCCGATGAGCTCGGTTTATAAGTGAACCTCTCCACTAAAGAGAAAACGTTCGTCTGTCGAGCAGAAGAAGGGGCACCGGCGCTGCTTCCTGCTGTCGGTGTGAAGACAACAGGTGTCTCTAAAGTCGATGATGATCCAGTCGCAGAGACAGACGTGGACTGCCGCTCTTTCTCCTTTCCGCGACTGCTATTGCCACTAACACTTGAGAATGCCCTCAAAAAGCTATCCTTCATAGACGCCGCACTGGAACTTGGGACCGCCCTCTCCTTCTCCTTTTGCTTCCCAATTGCCATCGATGACCCCACACCCACACCGAATCTCGCCCCTCCCAAGTTCACACTTGCAGGATGAAATGTTACCCTGGGCTTATAAAACGCTTGTCTCACATGTGGGTATTTGCTCAGATACGCAAGCAACTGTAAACTCAAAAGCACATCCTCATCACGGTAAGGCCCTGAGTCGGTGTCGCGATGATGGTGGGAACCGTGCGAGCCACTCATCGTTCGGCCACCACCAAGAGTGTTGGTCGGTGTAATGTTCATCGCTGGTGCAGTTGCCGTTGCGGGGTTGGTGGCGTCCGTGGCAGGTGTCGCACCGTTGATGACTTCGACAGCAGTGGCTGGCCGCGCACGAATTGTCGCATTCCTCTGGTGCCCACCAGCTTGGCGGACCGTACCAGTCGCCATCATCGTTGGCAGACCTACAGCCGCTGCACGTGGTGTAACGTCCGGTGCTTCAATGGTAGTTGTATTTCTCCTCCGTCTCTCGTTCGTTGAAACGTCGGTAGCGGCGTTGAAATTCATAATTCTGGGCGTAGGGGCTTCACCAATAGCTCCAGGAGCCCCAGGTGGGGCACCCATAGCAAAATCGTCGTTTTGCTCGAGGGAAACAATACCATCCTCCACCCCGACACCGACACCAACTTCGACAACTCCATCACCAACACCAACAGGAAGATCTCCTCCCTCGTTGATGATAATATGTGCATCCCTGTCAAGTCCTCCGACCTGCAGTGTCTGCGGTACTGTAGCAGGTTCGTCCGAGACGATTCCAACCGCGCGTCTGGCCATGTGTTGTCTAGTGACGGCAGGACCCCGGAACCGTCTTTCTGGCGAGGGTGATGTTGAAGCAGATGCCAAACCCGAGTCGATTATTCGTCTACTATCTTCTCTCGTGTCCATATCGATATCGCCATCACCATCGTCTTCTGTTTCCGTCTCTGGTCGTGATACGTGAGTGGATGTGGTTGGAGATTCGGGTGGTAGATCGCGATGACGCATGCGGCGGCCTCGCGGAGGTAAGACCATGATGGTAGGACCAGCGGCCGTATTCCGAGTTGTGGGTTGAGGATGATCCCAAATCGGCCTCGCAATGATTGTACCACTGCGATCTCTGCTTGGGATGACAACAGAACCTGTTGGTGTTCCAGACTCTTGAGGGGTGGCAGCTAACGAATTGTCGGTAGAGATGTCGGTGTCACTGTTGGAAGCAGAGTTGGATGGTTGCGAGGTGGAATCAGAAAGGAGGAGAATTTGACTCGTTGAAGTCTCGGCCGGAGAATAATCCATAGACTCGTCCTGTAAAATTATTAAGAATCAGACTCCGTGGAGGAAAGAAATTAGTTACATCTTCGTTGGTCCTATTACGAACATCTTGTCTGAGTCTGACTTGTTGTCCAGTTTGTAATTGTCTTTGGAGCGCCCTTTGAAGATGTAACGCATCTTCTCTTTGCCTCTGCTCTAATTTTCGTTGGTATCGTTGTTCCTTAGATTCCCTGTGCACGCTATTTGCACCTGCGCTTGGCCCAACAGCAAAACCCTTATTGGCGAGCCATGATTCCAGGATACATCCCACGACGTCCAGGGTTCCTGCCTGGACCACGCGACTTCGGATTGGCTCACTTCCTCTGACACCGATATTCACAATACACTGGAATGCCAATGAAAAGCGAAAAGCGGCGTGTTTGTCGAAGGTGGGTGGATTCAACACTGGGGCGAGCTTGGGTGGTCTTGCGTTTGGCGGCATCAATCCGTAGAGAACGGCCGGATTCTCGGGAGGTGGGGGACAGATACAAAACTCATGTAATATGCGAACTAGTCGCTCCAGGCCACCATCCATGGTCATTATTTCGCGGATCCGGGGAGATGTGGACGTGAGATACGTCAGATGTGTAAGCGAATTGAAAAGAGGTAGAGACGATGTTGTATCCAATGCTAAAAATATTAAAGAAATCGCAATAAATTTCGGTGAAGATGTTTTATACACGAGAATTCACCTCTTCTGTCGTAAAGCTGAGAAGTAATACAAACACATGCCTTGTTCTGCGCAGGGAAGGCAAAGTTGGACTCCCGCATGGCTCACAGATCCCTCTGCAGACGTTATTGCCGACCTATTAAGAGCTAAAAATGAAAATAAATGGGTTCTCCGCGTCTGACCCTGCCTTCCCAAAGAGATAAATCTGATAAACTACTGGTCGTTTCGTGTATGTTGCAATGGCGGAAGGAAGTGTCGCTGTATGGTTCTGTTTGGCTGGTTGGCTGCCATATTGACTCCGCTTCTCCTCTCCACTAATTATCATGTTCCAGTACTGCAAGAATTCAATTCCGACAATCAGGGGATGCCAGAAGAGTATTCTGACCATTGGAATCCTTACAATTGTGAAATTTAGAAACGCTGGAGAACGTGGGACGCTCGAAGAGGATGGCGACGAAGAAACAAATAAACGTCACGGTTTCGACTCGCCACCATCCAACACCAGCTCCATTTCCACTCACATCGTCCTGTTTTTAGCTCCAAGAAGAAGGCTGCAGCCTTAATACAAATCCTCCCGAACTTGCGATGTCGGGGGGTTCTTTGGCGAAACCAATATTAGATAAATACCGACTATTTTCATGTCCACAAAGGATCAAACGCTTACTCTATGGATGTTGACGGTCCCGCATCTTCTCCGTCTGATGAAAAAAAAGCTTTGAACGACGCGTAACAACGTAATGTAAGTACATCAGATATACCCACAATACCTTGTTCCAATTGCGTCTCTACAATACTCGAAATAGTAGCTCAGTACGTCGCAAACAGACTATATATTTAGTAACTACCTGCAAGAAATAGTAGCTGGTATCAGTTTACGGACTGAGGAATAGTAAGTAGAAAGATTCGATGGGGCGCATCAAACTTGCGCCCGATATGGAAATCATCCTGCGGCCAATGCAACCCCATCACATGCGTGAACGTTTGGCCTTGTTTCTGGTTACCATGTTCGTTGATTCTGGGACTGGAGGTGAGAGGCGACATAGCCACATCTCCTCTTCAGTTGCGTCTGTCTTTGCCTCCGTCCACCACACGTCGATCTCTCGTTTCGACAACGATGTGGGGTCCTCATCCACCATGGGCACATAACCCCTCAATCGGAGCGGAGATCCATCGCATGCGTGAACGTTTGGCCTTATTTCTGGTTACCATGTCTATTCGTTGATTCTGGGACTGGAGGTGAGAGGCGACATAGCCACATCTCCTCTTCAGTTGCGTCCACATTCTCTGCCTTTGCCTCCGTCTACCACAGTCCTCCACCATGGGCACATAACCCAATATCATCGTCCTGTGCTCTGATGCACCTTGTGCGTGAACAAAACTTTGTAAGTCATTTCCTCCATCTCCAAAAGCTAACCTCACATCTTCTATCCCCTTTATAGATCGAAAAACGCATTTTACGGTTTCCCAAATGTGTCGCGCACATGTTCTCAAAACATTTGGCAACTGTTGAGATCGCGAAGGTGGCATCTGGGCTGGTGTCCTTTTGCGTGTACAAGGGGAATCCAAAGGCTTCGTGATAAGGTGGGTTCTTTTTGCCATATCAGCTTGGAGGGGTACTGAGGATTCGGTAGGGTCTCGTTTGGGTCCATTCGATCGATACGAGCTCGGCGTCATTGACATTAAATCGCACGAGGATCGGATTGGTGCAGGGGTGTTTGGATGGGAATCATTTTCAATCTCAATGCCCAGGTAAGTCATTCTGAACCTTTCCTTGCTTCAGTTGGTAGATCAGCTGGTGATTATAACTTAATTCCGACATCGTTGTCATATCTGAGTACAAAAGTCAATAGCTGGAGATATTCGTGGTCAGGTCATTTTGTTGTGTTATGAATTTGCTATTGCAAGCTTTACCCGAACAAAAGTGAGAAGTGAAACTATACAAGGAGTGTTACGCCCGTCATTGGAGCAGAAAGAAAAGAAGAAACCAGAAAATGGGAAGGAGTGTAGGCGCAGGAACAAGAATAAATGAAAAAAGGCTACTTGTGAAATATAAGATTTTCCAGTCTGGTCAGTAATAGATTTAATCAATGGAATGTCTCAAGACAAGGACGAAAGCAAAACGTTGAACCCTTCAAAGTCGCATACGACTCTTCGACGTGATAAGCGACGTTTGGATTCTCCGGACACGAGTGAAAATACTCCTCCACCAAGAATTAGAAATAAGTTTATGGTCAGCGTTAGATGTGCCATGATGATCAGCCTTTGTGCTGGACATCGATCTCTGGTCGAAGGTTTGCGACGGAGCAGGAGAGCGTTTGCGGGGAGAGATAGCCTGAGAGGAATACACCGAGGGAGAAGAGCAGCGACTAACACGAAGGTTGAGGTCAAACCACTTCATCGCACTACCCGGCCGTTGTCCGAGACCAAGGTCTAAGGAAGAGTTCAGTCCAAGATCCGTTTCCAACCCTGTGTTAAGCTCTTCCACCTGTTCCTTGGACATTATACAGAAATTCATGGCTCCTTTGGGTGGACACTCTTCGAGAACGACCACACCGCCTTCGCTGTTCTTACATTCTTCGATCGGCGGGTGTTCCTGCAATGTGGTTGCAAGGATCGATTTTATGATGGAATCCCATTCTTCAGATTTGCTCGACGAAGAGCATTCAATGTCAAGAGGTCCTAACTCAGGCGGCGGTTCGTGGATAGACGGTGCCTTTTTTGAAAAAGCTGAATTTGTTATGGGAGAGGGATGTGCAGGTGCATGGTCTGATTCTGGGGGAGAACATTCTTCCAAAGAATGAACGGCAGAATCAAATGATGGTGACCGGACGGATGTAGAGAAGAGGAGACCATCCTCAACAACTTCTTCGGTCGAGAACCCAGCCCACTCCATCCTACGCCTGGGATCAATTGGAGTACCCCTTCCTGTATATTTGATCAAGGGCCAAGAACCACGGGTTCGTGCAGGTGCTGTCGATGAGAATTTTTCAGAAGAGGATTTCTTGACTGACTTGTCTACGGCCACGGTTGGTGCCTTCTGCGATACGAATGAGAACGAACGGGATAAAATGGGAGGGGAGGGAGGGGACGGGGTAGTTGCCGGGAGGTCCGAAGTGGATGGTGTCGGCGATGTCGGTGGCGAAAGGCACAAGTCCAGTCTGAACTCAGAGAGAACGTCGAATATGGACGTGTCAACACCACCATTGGACTCCATTGGCAAACCTCGAATCGTTTCAGCGTCATCGTCGTCTTCCCTGAGTGGCACTTTCGCCAATTCTTCCTCAGCAGCCTCTATAGCTCTCGTCAGGATATCTTGACGGCTAAGCTCCAACCTGAAGAAAAATAATTGAAATGTTGTCTCAAATGAAACAAAGCAGAACATACATTCTGGGTAAACGTAGTTGAATACTTCCTGATTTAGCGGTTGAAGGAGGCTTGGAAATACAAGAAAATTGAAGGGCAGAAGAAAAGGCAATGTTCGGGTAGCGAAGAAAGGATACAAAGTGGGAGTGGAAAAGAATTGGAAGCTCAAAAACTCGTTAGTGATCCTTTGGTTCAAAGTCGTGCCACGGATGACTCGGAAAGCTTTATGAAACTCGGTTTCTAGAATCGCGGAGAGTACGGAAGTTACGTTCGTCTGTAGACAATCATCAACGATGCGGCTTTTGCGAGGGGGAGAAGGCTTAAATTACTTAGAGTGAGCCCTGGCAAAAAGCAAGGGGCTAACGGCTGCACGACATAGAATATTTGGATTTGTCCACCAGAACAGTCCATGTGATGAAATTGGGTACGTTTCCCTACACGTAAGTAGCCGATGGCACCAGGTGGTCAGAAACTTGACTGCTTTGCCTTCCCGAACCAACTCTATTCGCAGGCTATCAGGCAGTCATTAGCGTCAAATTATTGAGTTAATACGAGGTTAATACCGACCTCATGGATAAGCGCTGGTTTGTTACGTGTCACGATGATTATTATTGCAGACCGCCGATTGAAACCCCTCGATGTCGTCGAACGGTAATCCAAACTAGTTTTTAACCTGACAGTCAAATACGAAATTCGACCCGGGCGGGAAAAGTGGCTGAGTACGAGGTACGCCCATAGAGGAGTTTCTGATTCTTCTAATGTTTAGGTTGTTACTTAGAACCAGTTTGAAAACACCCACGCTTTTAGTACTACGAATTCGGAAATCTTTTTCTCCCTGTCCTTCAAGTTCTCTTCGTTCAGGGTTTGATCTATGGGATATCATTCTCTTCAGTACTGCATTTTCAGTTCCTTGTGGCGAAGGATTGTCAACTGCTTTCTGTTGACCAGAAACCTTTATGCAATCAAACTCGCGCGTTATTGATGAAACCCACAAGATAAACTTACTTTCTCGGGGATCCATTATGTGGATAGCTGCTTTTGTAAAGGGTTGAGTGCACGTTGAAAGTTTCAATCTAAATTCTATTCTATGCATTTATACTTCAATGGGGCTCCGAAGAGATGGTGTTAACGTTACACAAGTTGAATTGCCCAGCGGGCTCCAAAGTGGTTGACTTTATTGAAAGCGACAGATTCTCATTGCAAATTGACTAATAGGAACTTAACACCCTCGCGTATGTACAAAAAACAGTTCAAGAGCCCCTCCTTATCTCTTTTCTAGAAGTCGAAGATAGACCACCTTCGATTTGGCAAAGTCTTCTGCCAGAACAATGCCATTCCATCTGACGCGGCAAAGCAACGTATCCACTCTTCGAGCATTATTTTCTGCTTGACCTACGACCGCGGTTTGGTTTTTGCCATACGCCCTCCGCATCTCGAATGAATTCGTGATCATCTTCCGGAAATCGTCGCTAAACGTTGCCCATTCATCCCTCTTTATGGGCTCGTTTAGCCACAGAAACGTAGCCATCATGACGTCTCCAATTTTTATCGTGCTCCATGGACCTTGAGGCATGACAACAATGGGTTTCCATCTGGTGATCGCAATAGAGAATGAATCTGCTTTCTCTGGAAATGAGGCGATGAATATAGGTTCTCTGACTTCCACCGTCCCAACAAATGCTTCTTTTTTCATGTCCAATTCGCCTTTAACACCCTTTCCGACCCATGCTCTGGCAGTGTGTATCACGTTCCATACCTTCCAATTAATGGACGGATACTCCTTCTGCTGCGCATTGAGCATCGGCGACAGCTTATATGGCGCGGGCTGAGGCAGAGGTCTTGCTAAACTCAAATCGAACTTTCCTTGAGAGTGCCCAGGCGCGGAACTGGTCGAGTACCCTCTGGACGACGAGTCGTGGCTTGCTTTATGAAGGGAAGTAGAAGAATCATTTCGGCTCCGGGGATAATTCTGGCCATACGGTGTAGTCGTCCACCAGCTCGGTGGACCGTTTTCGGCTTGCTGAGCGGAACCTTGGTGAACACTGGCATTGATTTGTCCTATCGGAGTTGACGATGGGTCACGGTAGTGTGGGTAAGGTACTTGTGTATGAGGAGGATGGGGAACACCTTGGACATAATTGCCATATGGGTATCCGGTTGATCTTCCGTTAGGCGTCTCAGCGTTTGGCCCGTTGCTGCCGTTTGGATATGACGAGGGACCCCACCAACCCGCATAGCCACCAGGAAATTGAGTTGATGGCGCGGGATAAGTTGGATATGGCATTGCTGGTTGGTAATAAGGGTGCCCAGAATAACTGGGTGGGTAACCTGCGAGGCGAGTGAATTATTGGACCGTACATTAGCAATAGTGTGGCTTACCTGACTGTGGATTAGTTGGCGCTGCAGAATGGTCGTTCAGACGTTGAGATTGCGGTTTACTTTCCTGTGAGAACATTGTATGACCCCTGGAAGGCTGAGAGGCGTTTGATTGCTCGACAGTTTTGCGGTTCATGTTGGGAGATTGTAAAGGTAGGTGAGTACGTCTCTTAATTTATATGTTGTACTCCCCGTAACAAGGAATTATTTCAATTGGCGTCACACGCATTCAACCATGGCACGTAATCGTCAGAGGAAAAGAGTAAGCAGTAGAAAGATCTCTTATCAATACACTTTGACATCCAGGTGCAAAAAAGAGGTGTACATTGAATTTCAACGCCGTTCTGTGACCTCATGCAAATACTAAGCGCCCACGAATAGAAAAACAACAGACATCGCTTAAACGGGTACAGTCTGGACTCTGCACAGCTCCATGGGATCTTATCATATAGGAAATTGTTTACAACCCAACACGATGCATTTAAAATGACTAGGACACAGGCCCAATATGGGGCATGGCAGACCCACGGAAGCGTAAGGTGGAGTATTGCCCAGATTATTGGATGAGAACGAGTCATCACGGGTGACAGCAAATGTAAAGAGCAATCTGCGTTGGGCATGAATATGCCATTCGGTTGGGTTAAATTTTCCTTCTTGGGTCGGCCAACTCTTAAAATAATAGAAAGGACCGAAGTTACCCCTCCGAATGCCCGTTGATCAACAATTAATGACAGATTGATCAACCGAACTCCTCGACACACGGGACCTGTGTGCTGTGACTTGCCAGGACCCAAAAAAAATTTTTTTTTGAAGGTCACGATGGTGGAATGTTTTGCCTACGAAGCTTGCTCTAGCGTGCTTATGAGTCAAGGGGTGGAGATAAGGCTCGCGGCCGGAGGTGATTCATTTTCGGAGGAGTACATCGATATTCCAACGTCTTGTGGGTTTTGTTGCCTATTCGGGAAGTAGGACGGAGTCATTATCCGCTGAGCAATTAACTCTGCTGACCCCGCTTCACCTGTGCAACCATCAAAAATTATTGAATGGGACCATAAAGATGGGTGAGAAAATCTGCAAAGCTAAATATTCTTTGCCTTGGGTGCAAAGTTGCACTTATCCTGTATCCGACTGCGTGGTGCGGGCACCGGAAAAGCAATGCTGCTCGCCTCAAAGACGTTCCTTGTTTCACACCACGGTGCTCCAGTCACTCGTACCTCCTTCTTTTCTGCGCAAATGGCTGGCGTGGCCGCCTCGATGAAGCCATGCGTCGTTTAATAGTGCCCATAAATTTTGCTGAACTCCAGTGGCTGCCATTTTCCATTACAATCCAGATCGTCCATTCAGGGACACCGAGTGTCTCATTGATGTCTGTCGCGACTGCCAACGTCACAAAAAATTTCGTAGCACAAAGCTCAGACTCTCGATATTTCGGAAATACACCATCATTTTCCTGGAGGTTCTTCGAATCAATCCGACTTCGTCAACGGTGGTGATCAGATCACCCTTTGTTACCTCTTGGACCTGATGGGAAACTGGTGATGTCTGGGGCAGAGCTCGTCGCCGTCGAACTGGGTGTTCGTGCTCTGCTAGCCGCGGGTTACAGAAATAGCACATTAATCGTGCGGTCCGACAATGCTGGGGTGGTAAAGTCATTGAGGGATAGAAAGTGGACTACGAAGTATGGTTTGTACGGTGTAATTTTTGCCAGATGAAGTGGGTTATCGACAAAGGAAAACCCTGCTAATAGACCATCCAGAGGAGTTTATCCATCGAAAACTTTGCTATTTCAACACCGTCCGGAGATACCGATGGAGCTTGCGGAAATAATTGAGGAGGTACAGTAGAGAGAATTCGAGGCTACTGTTATGATAAGATAAGATTACGGAGCAATCCGGAAAAGAATTCTCACGATTTCTTACAAGTTGAGCTGAACATTCCGTGTCGACACTGTCAAAGATTCTTGGTCCAAAATGCGTTTCGCACTGCCGTCGTCTTTGCTTAGGCATTCTTTGACACGTCAAGTCGTCAATAAGCAACGCGCCAGTACTTCAAAACGTTTCGCATCTTCAACGGAGTCCAGTCAGCACAAAGCTCAGGATGCTCTTGGCGCTGCACAAAAAACAGCCGAAAAGCTCTGGGAGAGCGCCCAAAAGTTTTTAGGGCCACTGGGGGAGAAAGCTGGAAACTTGTTAGGATGTATGTCTATCATTGGTTTGAAAATTCCGCTCGTTGTACAGCCCTTTGAGTGCTGTCGCGTTAGTGGCGTTATTGCCAGCTGTACAGGAAAGCTGACCTTGTGCCCTGTTCCAGCCTATAAGGAACCTGTCATTTATAATTTTGCTGTGACACGGGAGTTGTTCAAGCAAATATACATTAAAGAGGGGTTGCATCCTCCTTCGATTGCCGCATTCCGCGAAGCGTACGCGTCCATCTGGTCACAAGTCACTAATCCTGGTTTCGTTGGTACTCTCATCAGGAGTGGAGAAATAGGTCGAGTGGGCATTCATGGGTTACAGGCCTATGGCATTTTCAAAGTGAGCAATCCATCTTCCTTTTATAACCACTTCGTCGAAATCTGACGAATTTAGATTGGCGAAATTATTGGACGCCGCAGTCTCGTTGGCTACAAGCTCGATTAGAACTTCTTAGAGGTATTTTCAATTAATAAAGTATCTATTCTATGATCAGAGGGGTCAACACCAAAGAAATGACCCTTCGCCTCTTCCTCACCATTTCAAACACATCGGCTCTCAAAACCGGTCGTCGGTTGTGTTGACCTGAACTGCAACAGAAAATCACGTCGCATGAAAAGCGCCTGTTCAACTCATCCAGATATGGCAGCACGAAACTAATGGCACTCCGAATTCAAATTTTATTACTTCTCACTACTTTCTTAAAACGCTTCGCAAATGAAGTCCAGCTGAGGACTAACTACGCAGGATTTCTGGATTAAAGAGTACAGTCACAATGAGTTCTTTTGTTGTTCCACCCAAGAATAAGTACGACAGTCCTTGCCCTTTAAGCATACCATTACAAATCACTATATACAATGGTAAAATTACCAAATGTCTAATGAAGGTTCAACAATGAGAACCACATTGGTGGAAATACAATGTTTTGATTTATTGAAATAAAGTGATCGTGATATGGCCATCATTTTATCGGTTGTGTAAACCGTTGAATCCCCAAGATGCAAATTTTTTCCAAATGCGACGCTTTGTTCTGCGCCACTTACCATGTATGGCAACTGAACATCACGACATTGTAACAAATTTGTCAGCAGAAAGGAACAATGCCACCGGACATACGAGGTCGACTTGAGGTGTTTTGACTGCTGAAAAAAGTCTGACGCCTACTCAACCATGTCAGTACCGCAGTCTGCGGGGATTTACGTCCCAGAAGACGTTGCTCGTTTAATTTTTGAAGAAATCCTCCTCCAGGGCGATCGGACATCTTTCCATACAGCGGCTCTTCTTTCCTCCACCTTTCTTTATGTTGCACAGTCATATCTCTATCGATCTTGTACGCTAAATATTTGGGATCACCACTTAATACGGAACTTAGAAATCTTTCTTAACATTCTTGGACGGCGACCACACATCCTCACTTTTGTCAAAGAACTCGATATCGTCGAACAATACCCGCAGGTTCTCCAAAATTCTACTTCGGGAAAGTCAAGTGCCGCAAACTGTGGAATACCCGGTTTCACTATGCAAGAACCCTTACAGCATTTTCTTACGCCTTTCGTCGAGCTTTTCATCGAAAACAAACATAGTATTTTGCCTCGACTTCGAGATACCTTAACCTGCATATCAACAATCAACGTTTGTTTTTATCATAGTCAGTTGGACTGGATTTCGGTGCACACGGACGTACAGATGGCTCTGGAAGGGTTTCTGCGTATGGAAGAGCTGAGAATTGCGCACTTCCATGGAGTGGTCAATATTCCTCTTTCTATTTCCACTCATTTACTCAGCCTTCATGACGTCGAACTTAACGACTGCCATTTTTCCTCTGTCAACATTTCCTTGTCACCTCATAATACCTCAATAGCTGTGAACCGGAGGACCGACCATCAGCGGCGCTTGTCTCTCCATCTGGGACGCAGGCCAGCGGGTTTGACCCATGTTGTTCAGTTCTGGAAACGTTATAGATTAGAGTTGCCGGAGGTCAAAGAGCTACTGCTATCGGTGAATGGTTTATACGGGGCGTATGATGCAGCCGCCATGCTTGGAACGCTAGGGAGTCGTGTCAAGGACTTGTCGCTATCAACAACTCAGATGGAACTTAACTTTGTTCAGCACCAACCTCCGTTGACCCAGCTTTATTCCAGTGGGCACACAACTTCCGTCTCCCTCGTATACATCCCCATTCACCTACAGATTGTTTCGCGATTGACGCGCCTAACAAGCGAACTGCCACTCTCACCCAACAATTGCAGATGTATCCAAAGTATCAGCCTGGAGAGTCAGGCGATTTGTGGTTTTATAGGATGATGAAACTACTCTGTCCTCATCTCTGTCCTTCCTTCCGGGTGCTTCGAAAGCTCGTCTTTGAAATTTCCCACTGGCGATCGGCGAGAGACTTGGAGGTGAATGGAGAGCTACATTGGATGATCCTTTGGTTATCGGGACTTCCTTTCGAAAGCGCAGAGAAGGTGAAGGAGCTTTCAATTACCATTCACGTTGGCACCGACTTCTGCCTGGATAATGCCGACGCAATGCGAGAGCTTATCGAATATCAGGGATGGAGTGATCTAGACACAACAATTGCTCATCCTCATTGGCGAGCTCTTGAAAAGGTGGCTATCGTCATCCGTTCGCGGACAACATGCATCTGTGGGATGGAGGAGCGATTTGGCCTCTTGCTGAATTGGTTAAAAACGTCTAGATTTCTAGGATTGAACCAGCGCGGGATTTTGGATATTAATTTTCGACCTGTAAAGTAATGTCATCGTTGGCTGCATCAAGTCATTAATTGACTTCAAACAGCTCCCCGACCTTAGTTTGAGCATTTCCTCTGTCTCCAGGTCAACTTTGAGGGATAGTCAAAAGAAGCTGACAATCGATTACGCCCTAAATGTATCTTCAAAGTTCAAATTGGTATCCCTATAAAGAAAATTCGTAAAATTGGAAGTTTATAGTATAAACGCCGCACTACACATAGTTTTTTGTTGGCGTAAATTTTTTGCGCGCGTGATCACGTGGGTATTCCCACAGACAAAGATCAGATGGAAGTGAAAGCAAGATAAACGATGAGGGCTGAGCGATGAGGGCTGAACTCGAACTTGCGCCATCGACTTGCTCTTCTTCCTATTCGTTCATAGATCCAGAAGCCGACACTCCTATTGAGAATCTTGGGCCAATTCCTGGCACGGATTCATCACTGCCATGGGCGGCGGACATACTCGTCTCGCAACCACCGCTTCGTTCCACCCCGCCAACCCAAGGGACCGCGGCGCAAGCTGAGTTCCACATTGACACAAGGTGAGTTTGATCTACACACGTCTAAATGCATTGCTGATTTGCCTGCAGAACACGAAATCCCGCGAATATTATTAACCTCAAGTGGGACTTGAAGGAAACGCAAACAATCGACTTTGAGACCATGGTGAAAATGTTTCTTGTTCGCGGCCGCATAAACGTCTCTTCCAGAGCCGACATTGGTGGACTCGCAAACCGTGTACCTGCTCTGATGGAAGAAGCCGATGCTGAGTACAGGGAGTTGCATGAGCAAGCGATCGACTTTTGCAATCTGGATCAAGAAAAGCGTCCCTCACTGGACAAAGGGGTAACGTTATGCAAATATGTGAAGCAGCACATGAGAGCTTTGTAAATGTCGATTTTTCCTTGCTGGAAATACTACTAACCTTCTCACAGTTGTAATGCGACAGTCGAGACGGATCGCTATCTACCAATCGTCAACGTATTGAATGCGATTCTAAGCCTCGACGACGGGAGTGAAGCCATATTTATTTGTAACGACCCGATGTTCGTTGAGTCCATTCACCTTCCAGACTGTGACAAAGTGGAAACCCGACGTTATCTTGGTCGAGTTGGAATCTGGTAAGAAGTGGTTGGGTGTCGAGGAGTCAGATACATTCCAGCAGTGCAGAGAAGCAGCCGGTGAGGCTAAGACAAAGGGAAAGGGAAAGAGAAAAGTAAAGGGAAAGCCACAGGCAAAGGGAATGGCAACGGCAAAGGCAAAGGCAAAGGCAAAGGCAAAGGAGCAGGAGCAGGAGCAGGAGCAGGAGCAGGGAAAGAAGGGAAAGGGAAAAGCCGAGGTTCGATGAAAAGAAAAGCGTGGCTGGAACCCCATTGCGCAATTCTGGGAGTTCAAGATGCATAACAAACTGGACAAGCTTTCAACGACATTCAGTTCATCATATGAAATGAAGGATTTGACTCTGTCGGCCAGTGGTGCTCCCAAAGGTGAGAGCCCTTCATGCATATGCTATAAACTTTCTCTGAGAGGGGAATAGAAGTCCACACCTCTTCAGCTCCTGTAGCCGAAGGTTCCTCTACGGCTCCTAAAAGACCACATTCGGGTGACCTGAAGAATCCCGGGCCCACCAAGAGGGCTCGCAACGCTCCTATCGGTCCTGGTGGAAGGATCATGCCACCGCCTCCTTTAATTCCAGAACTCGACGATGATGTGCAGTGCGCTTACTACGCAATTGAACTTCTACGAGTGTCGTGGAAGGCATCTCACGCTTCGGGTATACTTCTTAAAGGTAAATTCAAATTGCATTCGCAACTTCGACTATTCATTTTCCCTTCTGGTAGACGAACTTTTGGAGATTCTCTGGTATGATCCTCAAGGGTGTATCAGAGCAACCCCAATTGATATCATTAAGGAACTGCCGCTACTCGTCGTCCTCGTACGAGCGCAGCGACGTTCCAAGTATCTTTCTGGTTTGTGCGACACACCTGTACTGGGAAATTTTGACTTAATAAACAAAGCTACTCCCCGATTCCAACTTGTTGGCCGAATGTCATCATGGGGGAAGCTCAAGGCGTCTACTACACCGTTGACCAGTACGCAAATGAGCAATGAAGACGAGGCGACGCATTTCTTCAAGTCCTCCTGGCCGGAAGACGTTCGGCCAAAGGAACATGAAATCCTCTCTACAGCTGTAAAGCGTGTCAAAGAGTACCTTCCCAACCATTTCCGTCGTTTCGTCCTGGATCACCTACCAACCATCTCTTCATCAGACGAGATTTACGATACTTCTACCGCGATTATTCGTATTCTACTTGGTCTGAGCACGGTCGGAGCCAGAACACACTACTTGATGTGTTCAAATCTACTTTCGAATTTGTTAGTAGGTGTTGCCGATAACTTCCCCTTATTTAAGGAAGTTCTTCTTCACGTTGTTCGAGGTATGTATATTTATGCGACCCTTGTCATTCATTATTGACTCACTTTTTAGCACATCGGCTTCTTTGGGTCATTGGAATCGCTCACGGCGATGTGAGCTTCCACAATATCATGATGAAGCGGGATGCCCTGGTTGGGGTTCTAAACGATTTTGACCTCGCTTCAATCATGGAGCCTGGCGCAACAAGCCCTCCCAAGACAGGAATTCGTCGTACAGGCACCCCATTGTTTATGTCGGTGGATTTGCTCAGTGACAAAGCTTTGAGCATGGGCGTCCCTCGACTTTACCGCCACGATCTCGAGTCATTCGCCTGGATCCTGCTTTACGCAAGCGTCTGTGTAAAGGACGGAGAGGAGAACCTGGATGTGGAACCCTTTCGTCATTGGGTTTCAATCGGCACATCTCAGCTGGAAGAAGAGAAGCTGGTGTTCCTTCAAAAGTCCAAGCGAAACTTACCGGATAAGCAATGGTTAGTTTCAACATTCGCCATATGGTTCAAAGTAATCGTCGTTCGAGGGTACAATGGGAATATGCCGGGCCCTGAAGAGGACCCTGAGTTACTTGGTGAGGTCCTTCGTGCATGGACGATTGGTAAAGAAGAATGGGAGAATTTCTCGCTTCCAGCGGTCCAAGAGTCATCGGAGTATATACAAGATAGTTCGTCGGCTGCTATTTTGCCAAACTGTTGATGTTTCCGAGGTTGTCTCATGCTCAATGTCAAATGAACGTGCGATAGAATGTGCTTGATCAAGTAATGCTACAGTGTTCCTGATGGCAATTGTTACAGCTAACTCTAGCTTCGGTCGTACATGTCACCGATTGTGTAATCCCGGCTACGCCGGGACCTAACCTTGGTTTCGTTTGTTCTATTGTGAATATATTTTCTTAATCACATGGGTCTTCGGTCGTAGATTGTGTAATCCCGGCTACGCCGGGACCTAACCTTGGTTTCGTTTGTTCTATTGTGAATATATTTTCTTAATCACATGGGTCCACTTGCTCTCGAACTACGACGCCATGGACGTGGACACTGACAGCGGATATGCTTTGGAGAAAACTTCCCCAGAAGAATTTCATACACCAAAATCGTCATCAGCCCCTTCGTTCTCGGTAAAGAATTTTTCGCCACGCAGCCTCCTACGTGAAGAGATTGCTGGACTGGCACTCAAAATCACTGAAACAGAACAGCAAATTCATACCGTCAATGAGGAAGTTGAGAGCCTCAAACAGGAAAAGGAGGAATACAAGCTTATGGCATCAACGTCCGGCGATTCTACACATTGGAATCTTGTTTCCTCCGTTTCTCAACAGATCATCCCCACCCAGATGCAGCTTGTGGAGAACAAGAAGTTGCTTGTTAATTACACTGATCGCCTTTCCAAGCTAGAGGAAAAATTGGCAAAGGCTGATGAGGATGCTGAGAAGCGGGCCAGAGGTGTGTCTCGTTTCCTAACTATCTCAGCCCAATATGGATGACAATCTCTCAGCGTTAACTGAGCCAAACCCGTTGTTGGGTACAGAAGGGATAGATATTGCATACGTTGCCGTTACCGCCAAGTTCCAACTTATCCAGAAATGGCTCCACGAGGAGCGTGTTTTGCTGTTACGAAGTCCGCCGGCGACAGGGAAGACTACGTTTGCAATGGCATTTATACGCTATCTCAAGAACCACGGCTTCAAGGCTACTTATCTCAACGTCTCTCTCCCTGAAAACATGCCGAATGCGACGAGAACGATGGACCACCTGTGGCAGACAACGTTCGATTCAGAAATGACATTCTCAGAGGCGTCCCAAAGTGTGCCTGCTGATGAGACGCATTACGTCGTATTGGACGAGAGTCAGTTTTGGTACCCTGCCAACGTAAGCGACATAAACGCTCGGCAAGAGGTTTACCGCTTCTGGGCTGGTATCAAGTTTCACGTCCAACCAGCCCTACAGTTCACTGACTTTCTCAATGCTCCCTATGCTGCATTTCCTTCTATAACTCCCCGAGCCCCTGGCGTGCGCCTTCTTTGCCTCGCAGGGTATGGTGAAGCGAATGTCGGGTCGATTGGCACCCCTCTTGCATTCTTGGATCCTGAAGATCCAGAGACCGGGTCTCGTCTGCCACTTGGCCTCTCCTTTCTCCGCCTAAATCGCGAATTCACAAATCAGCTGATAGTGAAGTTCATCGAAGTAATGGCTTCTCAAGGCAAGAAGGCGGTCTTTGATTCGGATGTGAACAACCTAATCTACGAAGAGACAAACGGGCACGTTGGTGCTATCCGGGCGATACTTTCCCACCTGATCAATAGTAACCGAAGATCCAAGCGAGACGTACTCAATTTCATTCGTCAGGACGTTTACCAAACCGACCTGAACGCATTTAGAACTTTTCTTTGTGTCGGCAAAACCGCGATTGAAAAACTGCCATCCAAAGACCTGACACTATTGATCGAATGCATCGTATTATTCAAGAGCGGGTGTCATGAATTTCGTGTGGAGGAATCACAGATTGTGGAATTGGTCAAACTCGGTATCTTCGTAAAAACAGCTGCAACTGCCGTTAATGGCGAGACGACGGTTGCCTTCCCATCTCCAGTTCATTTCGATCTGGTCCTCCACAACATCCTTAACCGGAAGTTGGTTTTACTCCAAAGTCGTCACTGCTTTGAACAACTTCTTAAAGAGATGGTTTTGCGCATTAGCCCCAAGGTTATGCAGGACACGACGCCTCCTAGACTAGTTCCCTTGGAATGTCATTGGCAAGACGAAGTTTCCCGGTCATTTCGGACAATATCAAAGAAGGTTTTGAAGAGGTCTGTTGGTCGGGAATTCAATCAACACGCGTTTCTCGACTTATACATCAACGACGGTCTTCATTGGGGGATTGAGCTTATCAGGGACGGAGATGGAAAGCGGCTTGAGGAGCATGTGGGGCGTTTCCGCGATCCTTGTGGGCGATATCGTGACATCCCGATGCAACAGTACGCCCTTCTAAACTTCACCCAGTTCATCCCGCACCCGGATATTCTGAAGCAATACGATGAGAACGTCTACCATCTGGTTTACAATAATGAATATACGGAGGTCGCTGTTTACCGAAGGGGAAGTGTTGTTGAAGACTGGAATATCATTGGTCACCAGGGACGAACTGAGTTCTAGAATAGTCCTTTCACACTTCACTGAATAATTCAAATTTCAATTGTTTCATGAATCTTTATAATGTCCTGTGCTACGCCTGGGAGGTACCTCTCACCGTTTCTTCCAGGACCCAGACAGGGCCGATTTTTTAAAAACCTTTAGGTCCTGTGGACCTTAGAGGGTACCTACTATTCCGAATCAACCCTTCCACTGTCTTCCCAATCAACAGTGCCAACTTCCTGTTGTACGAGTCCTGCGCTATTGTAGCATTCCGGTTAGCGGCTCATTGAGGGCGTCGTCAGGGAGAATGAGGATGCGAGTACAACGTACCGTGGGCCCCTCGAGCCATACAAGGCTGCAATGGAACAACAGCCTCTGATGTCGGGACCTTCGTTATTGCCAACTGCAACGCCCGTTGTTCTCTCTCAGACTGTCAGAAAAGGCAATGGCGCTCCTTCCTCCGCTCATCAGACCAATGTGTTCTCATTGATAATAGAACGATTTACTTACAAACGGCGATGAAATCGATCCTAAGTCTCCGTTCTCTCGAATGCGCCCTGCAGGCTGTATCTATCAAAGTATGAAGATTAGTGGCGATGCTCCCTGGTTCCAAGCGTCCAGTTTGACAATCGTAGGTGTAGAACGCGATCTTGGTGCCAAAAGCCAATACGCCATGCAAAACAGGAATCTTCATGTCAGGGCTAATGTCTAA
>QDKV01004985.1_pt1 | contig 21067 bp, 29 predicted proteins | sample 1861101 | NCBI WGS metagenome assembly QDKV01 (sample SAMN04275158, study PRJNA302643) | Fungus metagenome, whole genome shotgun sequencing project. | isolation source: fruitbody | host: Mallocybe terrigena | place: Sweden | collected 2013 | reverse complement strand
AACAACATGCCTCAACGTTTTCCTACTTCAGCGGAAGTCTGATTGAAACTGAATATTATTATTTTCTTGCCCTCAATTTTAACGTTTTCTGTGACGTAGGGTTTATGGTACCGGTAGTACTTGTATTATAATCATTTTATTCCGGCAGCTAATGAAAAGCTGTTGCAAAACGAGTCTGATTGAGGAACCGTAGAATCTCGAAATTACGAGTACAGCCAACCTTTATGGAACATTTGTCCCGTATCCAGACATTCTATATCAGTGCAGACAAGGCGGAGGAACCAAGTGGACAAGGGATATTTTCATTAGCTTTTAACACCTCATTAATCTAATCAAAGCGTGAAAGAACCCGTAGATACCACGCCGCATTTCTTCAGCGTTGTATGGTTCAAAGTCGTTCGTAAGAAAAAGGTAATCATCGAATAAGCTCAACGGGAAAACGGGTCTTCTTGAAAGTACCACGACTTTGTCCTACTGACTGGGATTGAAGATACATAGATCGCGTTCTGCTGAATGGAAGACACGTCCAAAGAAAGCAAATGACCAGCGCGCATGCATGTGCATCACGTGGTCACAATTTCGAGTCGTAGACCTCCGCGAGCTCCACCAACAATAATGCACCCCTCCCTGCGATGTTGCTCCGTAAAAGCTCATACACCACTGATCAAGTTTCTTGGAAAGCGGTCATTTCCTAACCGTTAGTCGTTTTCTTTCATATCGTCATTCACTCAATGAAATTTATACATCAGAACCCGAGGCACCTCACCCACATCCCGCTGCACCAGCAGAGTTAAAGCACCGCTTCTCTGAATTTCTTGCCAAGATGAATTCACCTTCTCCCAAATCTCCCACGTCGAGCAGCAGAGAATCTTCCAATGTCAATGTTTACAACGAGTTTTGGAAAGCTCCAATTCGTTTCTGGCAGCCTAGAGTTCGAGAGTTGACGGAAAGGGAAATGGATTCAATCATGGTACAGGACTCTCCCAATCTTTGTGACTGTTGAAAAGTCCTCACCATCCTTTTTCAGAGCGGTGGTGCTTCTTCGTATTAAAAACACTCCAATATCCTCCCAAGGATATTAGAAATAAGAGTACACGTGCAATTCAAAAAATCCAATGGATATCTAATCTTTTTCTGCGTATGCCAACAAGTGCTCTTCGATCTCATCCACACCCATCACTCGCCACTGGCCTCGAACTTTTTCACTCTCATCCTCACTATTTGACACAAGTCCAATCTCAATCTCCCCGGGTTTGTAATCCGTAGCATGCACCGTAGACATGACCTCAATCGCCAGCTGAAACGCAATTAAAATTAATCCCTCAACGACCTTAAACAAAAAAGGATACCTCAATAACTTCATCCCTGCTTAACTTCTTGCCGGCTTTCGCAGGTTCTTCCCCTCCCTTCCCATTATCCAGCTTCTTCCATTTCTTCTCGAGATTATTCATCGCTTCTTGTTGTTTCTGTCCTGCAGATGTAGCATGGAACCCTACAAAGTAACCTGCTGGATCGAGCTTGAAGATCTGAGGACCATTTTCAGGATCAATGCCGATTAAGATCATGCCTAAGAAGAAACCAAAATGTTAGATTGTGGAAAGTAAGAAGAAAGAAGGAAAGAAGGAGGAGCACAGAGAGGATCGGGACATACAGACTCCAAAAGGCCTCATACCAGCACGTTGCGTGTAAACCTGGTTGATGTTGGCGATCCGACGTGCGAGCGTGTCTGGAGTGATTTCGTAGCCGAATTTGTAACGAAACTCAGCGGCTTCAGCGCGTGCACGTCCGACTTGTGCTCTTGCGTCTGCTGTTGTGAGTGAGCTTGAGTGAGCAAAAGGAAAAAAAAAGGTGGTTAGGGTGATTATGCTCACCTATTAGTCCGGTCATGACGCAACCTATGGTGGGTGTTATACTAAATAGATGTGTCACTGTTGATGCATCGAGGAGTTTGTCCTGCGGATTCACAAAAGAACAATCGTGTAAAGTCCATTGAGGTGTTAACGATGAATGAATGCACGCGTACAGGAACTTTGCGTTGGGTTATCACGACAGTGGTGTCCTTGCCCCGTACGGCAATAGCAGTATGTCCTGAACCAGAGATGGCTTTGAAGGCATATTCTAGAGATGCGATATGAAATGAAAAAGATAACCCAAAAAATGAAAAACTCCCTCACCGACTTGATAAAGTCGGCCTTCTGGAGAGAAAACGGTCAAGTATCTGGAGTGATGTTGTGAGCAGATAGGTTTTACAAGAAAAGGGTGTGACGACTTGACCTGTCGTAGGATGTCCTGGACATAGCGTACAAAGAAGCAATAAGTGGTTTCTGCGATGAGCGACGCGCAAGCGTGTTGTCACGCGAAGTCACTGGGCGATTAGATGTCACACCAATTGTTCAACAAAATAAAAAACTTAAAAAACTTAAACACATTTTGATTCATTTTCTGAGAGCTTTCAGTACTAATTGAGTATTTTTGAGTCAAAAGCCGTGGCGAGGACGCATTCCGAAAAAGGAAAGAAGTACCGACAATTTGCATAGTTTTCGGTAACTTGTGTCGCGACCGGGATTCACATCTTCGCGCGCACGCTTCAAGTCGGCTGGTCCAGGCGTTCAATATGAAGGAGGCAGTTTCGAGCCAGGCGCCGAAAGTAATGTGCGTATAAATTCTTAATGACGAGTCGGTTCATGTTGAAAATGAATCCAGTAAAAAGCTTCAGTTCAGTCTTCTGAATTCTCAAGACACTGTCAAAATTTCGGAGTATGAGGTTACGCATCGTGATTTATATACCGCTACGGATCGACTACCAGTGAAGCATGGCGTTCTTGACAGACGATTGGTGCGTTTTTTTTTTCGAGGTGGTTTTAATAACCCTTTAGCTTAGTCAAATCATCCAGGGAACGGCCGATAAAAATGCATTCTGCGAAACCTGCGGGCTTAATTCCGTGAATTGTGTGGGGCATTACGCGTATATCAAGCTCGTTGTTCCTGTCTTTCACATTGGATACTTTAAACATACGATAGCAGTTCTACAAACTATTTGTAAGGTATGTTACCTGCATTCAAATCTGTCTGTTCTTTTTATTAACCTGGCTGATGTGGTGTGCTACCAAAGACATGCGCACGCGTACTCCTAGAAGAATCCGATCGCCGACAGTATTTAAAGCGTTTTCGACGCCCGAATCTTGACAACACCCAACGCCTAGCACTTGCAAAGGCTGTCAACGCCATGGCCAGAAAAGTAGTCTACTGCCCATATTGTTCTGCAACAAACGGCGCGGTCAAAAAAGCCGGCGCATTGAAAATCATTCACGATAAATTTCGAGCGAAGAAAACTGCAGATGAGTCGGAGAAGTTCAAACTGAGCTTTGCATCTGCTATTGAGTCGCAGAAGGAGCTGGCGATTTATGTCAATAAGGCGGTGCATGAAGATTTGAATCCGTTGAAGGTGTTGGACTTATTCAGACGGATAGCTGATGACGTGAGTTTAGCCTTATTCAGTTGTTCCTGCTTGGAAGGTGCTCATAAAGAATCAGGACTGTGAGTTGCTTGGGTTGCAACCAGATTGGGGCCGTCCAGAAGAGTTCATCTGGCAGTATCTCTCTGTTCCTCCTGTTTGTATCCGGCCTTCCGTTGCGCAAGATGGGTCATCTAACGAAGATGACTTGACTGTCAAATTGACCGAGATCGTTTTCACAAATGCTTTAATTAAGCAGGGCCTCGCTAAAGGAGCTCCTACACCTCAATTCATGGTTTCTATCACTTCTTATCAATGTCGAAAGTTTCTTACACTTGTATTTTATGACAGGAGCAATGGGAGTTCCTACAGCTATCTGTTGCCATGTACATCAATTCCGAACTTCCCGGTGTACCTTCACAGCTCGGACAAAAACCCATTCGAGGTTTCGTGCAACGCTTGAAAGGCAAGCAAGGCCGTTTTCGAGGCAATCTATCAGGGAAGCGTGTCGACTTCTCCGGTCGAACCGTCATCTCTCCTGATCCAAACCTCCGCATCGACGAAGTTGCCGTTCCAGAAAGGGTAGCTAAAATTTTGACATATCCAGAACGAGTGACGACGCACAATGTCAATGTTTTGAAACAAGCTGTAAGGAACGGACCTGATGTTCACCCTGGTGCAAATTTCGTAGCTCGGGGAGATAACAAAAAGTTCTTGAGATTCGGAAATCGAAATGCGATCGCGGATGGGTTGGCCATCGGAGACATCGTGGAGAGGCATATCATTGACGGAGATATTGTGCTTTTCAATCGGCAACCTAGTTTACACAAGGCAAGTCTTTTTGTTCTCCGTTGTTTCGCATGAAATCGATGGCTTTGGTATGTCCCTAGTTGTCTATCATGTGTCACCGAGTGAGTTTTATTCTTGCTACTTCCGCACCAACTTTTGACATGAAGAAAGGCGAAAATACGTCCTTGGAGAACTTTTCGTTTGAACGAATGTGTCTGTGGACCTTACAATGCTGATTTCGATGGAGATGAGATGAATTTGCGTGGGTTTTGTGAAGGCCTATTTTTTGACCGTTTTAATGACACAGGAAATATTCTAGACGTACCACAGACCGAAGAAGCTCGAACCGAGGCGCTGGTCCTTATGAGCGTCAAAAATAATCTCGTCACGCCTCGGAACGGAGACCCTGTCATTGCTGCTATTCAAGATTTCATCACAGCATCCTTCCTTCTTTCCAGAAAGGATCAGTTCTTTGACAGACGGCAATTCACGCAGATTTGCTGTTATTTTGCGGATGCCAACATCCACATCGACATTCCTCCTCCCACAATTATTAAACCTGTTCGACTATGGACTGGAAAACAGATTTTCAACGTTCTCATGCGGCCTAACAAGGATTCAAAAATCCTCGTCAATGTCGAATCGAAATGTAACAAATGGGAAGAGGCATCTGTGGAGAACTATCCTTGGATTTCAAAGTTGCAGCCTGATCTTTCGCCTAATGATGGCTGGCTTGTTATTGTGAATAGCGAAATCATGTGTGGTGTCATGGATAAGGCTACTGTCGGCAGCGGAAAGAAGAAATCGATATTTGGTGTTATATTGCGCGATTACGGACCACAAGAAGCAGCTTCTGCCATGAATCGTCTAGCAAAGCTGGCCGCGCGTTATCTGGGTAAAATTTTATTCCCGTCATTCTTGTCTGCGGTTTAAACTTGTTTCGAATCAGGGAATTACGGATTTTCTCTTGGCATTAATGACGTTATACCTGGCCCACAGCTCAGAGAAATGAAAGAGCGTCTCGTTGAGAAGGCATATGCGGATTGTCAAGATCTCATCACTCTCGCAAGAAAAGGGAAACTTGAAAATAAACCTGGTTGTGATCAAGAGCAAACCCTTGAAGCTATGATTTCTTCGGTCTTGTCCAAGGTCCGTGAGTCTGTAGGGCAGATCTGTATGAAAGAGCTCAGTCGGCACAATGCACCACTTATCATGGCTACTTGTGGTTCTAAAGGTGCGATCCTGGTACTCTTAGCCGGTTCGGTTTCTAACGGACCTTCAGGCTCCGTCATTAACGTTTGCCAGATGGTAGCTTGTGTTGGTCAACAAATTATAGCAGGACATCGTGTTCCTGATGGTTTTCAAGACCGTTCCTTGCCGCATTTCCCCAAGAAATCGAAAGAACCTCCGTCAAAAGGTTTTGTCCGGAATAGTTTCTTCTCTGGGCTTGTGGCAACGGAGTTCCTTTTCCATGCGATATCTGGTCGTGAAGGTTTAGTCGATACCGCTGTCAAGACCGCAGAAACCGGGTACATGCAGAGGCGGTTGATGAAAGCACTGGAGGACCTTACGACTCAATATGACCTGTCTGTTCGAAATTCGACAGGTGGCGTTGTACAGTTTCGCTATGGCGACGATGGGCTGGATCCTGCGTGTTTAGAAGGAGATGCACAGCCTATTGATATGGATAGGTCTCTGAAGCATGCCTTGGTCTGTTTCCCATGACTTTATATTGTGAATCCCATATCCTAAGGCTTCTTTAGGCTTCGTCGGGACGTGATGGTCGAGGTCTTCTACCTTTCGAAATTATGGGAATCATAGATCGCGAATTGGATACTCCACGATTTAGGAACGAGTGCACGCCGGCATATCCTGTCACTGTCCGGAAATTCATTTTTGAGAAACTCGCACTGAAGCTGGCCGATTCTCGTCGCGGGAGAGGGATGTTTGATGCTTTGGAGAAGGTAGAAGAGTGGGATGAAGGTACCGACTTTTCTCTCGGGGCATCAGGTTAGCATCTTTATTGCCTAAAAGGATGGGAAACTTCCATTAATGCTTTGAACTTTACACAGTTGCCGACATAGCATTGGTTGACAATACCTCCAAGGTTACGGAGAGTCAGCTGCGTAATTTCCTCGATCATTGCTGGGTCAAATATGTTAAAGCACGCATCGAGCCTGGTAAGATTTCTTGACCAGTGTTTTTGTGGAGAAAGTAATATAACATTATCCAGGGTCGACTGTTGGAGCGGTTGGAGCGCAGTCGATTGGTGAGCCTGGTACTCAGATGACTCTGAAAACATTCCACTTTGCGGGTGTCGCATCAATGAATGTTACTCTCGGGGTACCGCGTATCAAGGAAATTATCAACGCCGCAAAGTCCATTAGCACTCCCATCATTAGCTGCAAACTAGTTGCCAGTGACAGCGAAGCTTCTGCCCGAATTGTCAAGGGACGTCTAGAAAAGACCTTGCTCGGAGATGTACCAGTCTGTTCACTCAATACGTTGCTTTTTGCTCACATTTTTCTCAGGTTGCTAGTGTCTTTGAAGAAGCTTGGGCGCAGCAATACACCTACATCGGAATAATCATTGACACTAATGCTATACAAAAGTTGCAAGTAAGGGAGTTGCCTTATCTGCATGCGTCTTATTCATTATTGTCTAGCTTGAACTTACGATCGACGACATCAAATGGGCCATTGTGGCTTCGAAGAAGTGGAAAATCAAACAAGAGGTAGTAATTTCTAATTTAGTAGGTGTCTGACAAATTCTTATCATGAACAGTCTATTACGGTAATTCCTCGGAAAAACCGACTCAGAATCTATGTCGATGGCGAAGACAAATATTATCGTCTTCGAGAAATGAAAAGGGGGCTAGCCGAAGTCGTCGTCAAGGTGAACTATTCCTCAATTCTTTTTCATGTTCAGACTGATTTTTTCATGAAGGGTGTTCCAACCATTCACCGAGCAGTCATTAACATCAAAGAAAAGGACGACGCAAAAGGAAAGAAAGGCGACAAGGAATTGCTAGTAGAAGGATACGGATTACAAAAGTGTATGATCACCGAGGGTAACACAAACGATTACTTTTGACTCAGAAACTTCACTAATTCTTCCTCAGGCATTGTAGGCGAGCAGACGTCGTCGAATCATGTTATCGAAGTTGCATCAGTCCTCGGAATTGAAGCTGCTCGGCAAACAATCATCAACGAAATCCAGTATACGATGAAATCTCACGACATGATTATTGACCCACGCCACGTTATGCTACTTGGCGACGTTATGACTTACAAAGTATGTTCTACCTGCATTTTTTCAGGAAGCTGGGAAACTGACGGATTTGCTACAGGGAGAAGTTCTCGGCATCACACGATTCGGTGTCGCCAAAATGAAAGATAGTGTCCTCATGCTGGCTTCCTTTGAAAAGACAACAGATCACTTGTTCGATGCAGCGGCATATGGGAAGACGGACAGCATCGCTGGAGTCTCTGAGAGCATCATCATGGGAAATCCTGCAGCAATGTGTGGCACATCAATGTAAGTTGATGCATATTTACTCGAACTCTTATTTAGCTTTTCTCCACTTAAGGCCCGCATTGTACGCAAACCCTCCTGTGATAAAAAAACCTCGGAAATTATTGTTCGAAAATATTCTATAGAGGTAGAGTGGTATATGGACTTTCACACTGTAAAAAAGTTTCAATTGGGCACATTGTATGACTATTAGATTGGAAAACTCGACGTAAAATAGATACTGTAATATGAATCCAAAGGGAATTAGTAGAAACTGAAATACAAGTGTACATTCAAATTGAGTATGAAACTAAATCCAACGAATAAATTCAGAGACCACCTCGAAGCGGGGTACTCGTTCGGGTATCTAGTCTTCTCATTTCCCTTTCCAATTTTTCCATTCCATTCGGGCCATCAGCAGGAAGACTGCGGACACCATGTTTATCGAAGAGGTAGGTCAACAAATTTTTCTTCTCGTCTGCTAGGCCCTCCAGCAGGGTAAACAAGTGCGTCTCGTCACGTAATACGAGCTGGGCAGCAATAATTGCTGCTGCTGCAGATTCTCGGACAATGAGGGACGACCTATCATTTAAAGACTGAACAAAGAGAAAAATCAGCGTTCATAAGCGTTCTACGGGTGAGCCAAACACACCGTAATCAAGGTTCCCTTCAAACGAGGAAGCTCCTCTTCCGTAATTTCTGCAGGGAGTCGCAGAATGAATTTGCCGAGCGCCATGAGACCAAAAGCATAAGTTGATGCTTTAGCTTCCTCATCTTCTGGTGAGGGTATCGGTTCAGTATGGAATACTATCAAACTAGCATGCATTGTCGTTAAGCCGTACACAGGATCCAATTTGGAAGTTATGGCATCTCGGATTGCATTCGTTCCCTCGAGAACCTAATTACCAATTCTTCAATATGTGAAATCTGAAGCGAAGCTCTTTTGTACTTACAGAAACCTTATTGCAATATCGCACTCTAAGGATCGTGGCAAATAGATCACCTTCCTTGCCATCAAGGTACATAGGTTGATTCTCCAGTACTTCCCAGACGATGATAAGACCGTATGCCAATTCATCTTCAGCCTAGTGCAATTGCAGCTTGTAAATTTGGAGTGATCTCAGACGGGAGAGGGAACTCACTCTTGTTGGCTGGAGGTAGCTCATCAAAGCTTTGAAGAACCGCTCAAAGGCCTTGTTTTCCTCCCAGAACTCGGCAACTGTATTCTCTGTACAAATTAATGCTAGTCGCTGCACAGCAGCCACAGTGGCATCGCCGTGTTCCAAAGCAGAGATGAGGCTATTGAGTTCTTGAATTCGGTCGGAGGAGATATTGCCATCATTAGGTGCAGCTTGAGAACGTACTTTAATAAATGTTAATATTGAGATTGAAAAAATGAATGATAGAATGACTAACACATTTTCCGCTTCATCCACCATCCTGTTTCCTGTTTTTGGTTCCGTAGAACATCCAACAACGATGTCGCCTTAAAATTCTTTAGATCAGGGCTGTCCGCAAAGAGAGCAGCCTGCTTTAGGATAGTACTAGCCCTGCTATCTGGGGTCTTAGGGGTGACTTTACCTAAGAGGGGCAGTGGTTGTGGTTTCGCTTTTAGTCTAGATGTGACAGTTCCGTATCCATTTGTGGACTTCAGAAGCGACGGAGGTAGCGTATGATAATTTGTAATGTCGTCTTCAGGTTCAACAAGTTCGAGCAATCTTTCGGCGGCGCTTTCTGCTTGCTCTGCACGCGCTCGCAGAGCGTCTTCCACAACCGGTTGCCGAACTCCGTTGACATCTACAATAGAACCTGTTGATAGAGCATTCGAAACAGAAGCTGTAGGTCGGGAATCGGAAGCAGGAGACAATGTCAACGGCGGAGACTTTGTCCTGTTCTTTAGTGGCGAGATCTGTTCATAAGCAGCAGAGAACGAAAGAATGTTAATGGACCCATCTTCTGAGTCAGAATCCTCGGGAATAGGGACGGTCTGTGCCATAAGCAGTGATTCGTCATCATCTTTGCTTGGGAGTTGGACTAGAGACGAGCGTGGAGGCACAGGAATCGGTCCGTTCCGTTTCGCCAAGGGACCGAGAGGAGATGGCGACGCTTGCCCTTCTGATGAAGGTGAAGGATGAAGAGTACCCCCTATGGCCTTCCGTATGCTTGCACCACTCGCCGCGAAGGTCAGTGGTGAAGATTTCCGGCGATGGGCACCACCATCAGACAGCGTTGGTGACACCCCTCTTCCATTTGTTTCAGAACCTCCGGAGGATCTTCTAGAATGCAAAGGCGACGATAAAGGAACAATGCTTGCACTAGTTGAACGCGTCAGGCCGGTAGAAGCCAAACGTGCTCGAGTAGGAGAAACCGGTGAACTGGTTGCCCTCAAGGGAGAACCTGCCCGAGGACCTATGCTTTTAGGGGAGATGTTTGGAGAACCATCGCGTCGTGGTGCTGCTGCGTGTGAGGTAGCCTGGTGACGGAGAGAGGGCGGGGCAGTTGCGATTGCTTTTGCTCTTGCTCGACTAGCCGCAATCGCAGCTGCGACGCTCGACTTTTTTGTGGTTTCCGGCGTTGAAGGCAATGCGACCTGAAATTCTGGATTAGGACTCACCCTCTCCAGCTGCTTTTGAGCAGTGGCATCCAAAGTGTTCATAACTGCCGTGCCCCGTTCCTTCCAGACCTCTGCAAATACCCAGAACATAATCCGAGCAGATTCTCTAACGCCAGGATTAGGGTCTGCCAAAGACTTTTTCACAGACTTTTCCAAAATATCAAGGTTGCCAGATGCTTCGATCACATGTCGGGAGCGTTGGCCATGCACTTCAAGATAGTGTTTGAGATGACCAACAGCAAATGCGCGAGATTGAACAGTCTTTTCTTGAAGAGTTGTCCAGAGCAAAGGTATAATCAAGCGAGGCTGAGCGGAGGTATGATTGATGATGACAGTAACTACAGATTGCGATTGTTGAGCCGTAATTTTTTTGGTAAAGCCGGCCATCTTCAGCAGGTGGGTCAATAACGCATCGCAATGAGGATCGAATGATGATCCTAATGCAACAGCTAACTCCGCGTGAAGTAGGCATGTATTGACAGCTACTGTTGTTCTCAAGCTCGCAAGCTATCACATAGTGAGTAAAACGATTAATAAGTAGAAATAAAACAGCAATCACCGTTTTTAATGACCGTTGAATGAAACCGTCTTTTAAAGCTGATAAAAATGGTTCTGGATACCGATTATGAACATCGCCTTTGAGCATCCCTCGGACTTGTTGAATGCCTCGCTCTCTGGCTGCCCAATTATGTTCCGTTTCTTTTCCCTAGTGAAGGCCTTAGCTCAAAAAGCATCTATTCAAACTTGCAAGAAGCTGACCTCAAATGGCTTCTGCATCGAAGCAAATTCGTGTTCCAAATCACGACTTGATGCAATCTAAAGGGTTTGATGTTATTCGAATTAAACGAGGATCCAAACATTCACTAACATATACGGGTGTAATATCGACATTTTCTGCTGAAGGTGTTGGCAGTGGGGGAGATATTGTGGCGGCTCGGCTGCCAGGACGTGACGTAGGGGGTTGACTGGCTGCAACTGGAGTTCCAGAATATGTTTGACTCAACACTCGGGGTCGCTTTGATTGAAGCATTAGGCTAGGGGGGGTGTATTCTTTCTTTTTCGCATTGCCATTTTGCAACCCTTCGTGATTTGATGGATTACTTCCCTCAGAGACTTTGGTTAAGAGTTTGGTCAAAACATCGTCAACAATAGTTTTCCGCACTCCTTTCTTCGATAGTTCCTTCTTCAAATCAGCACGTGCTGCATCGGTAACTGCTGGTCCCGTAAACAGCTCAACGACGGACTGGCGCGCGCAATCGCGTACATGTGCGTCGGTGTCCTCCAAGCAGTCGACGAGAAGAGGGAGATATGGCCGAATTGGGAAAAGATGATGGGCTCGTCGGATGTGAACCAAAGTAAGAATCGACTTGTAATAAAAGTTTAGCTCAATTCACAATTGAAATAAAGTATAAGTACCTGTTCTCTTACTTTCCATACTTTGCTTGCCAAACCACCTTCCTTTAAAACGCGTTCAAAAATAGAAAGGGGCGTTTCTTGCCCTTTGCCCGATTTTGTCGATATCGTGCTACCTCCAGCTCTAAAGGCATACCCACCAAGTAAGACGAGGGTTTCACGCGCTTTTGCTTGAACCTTTTCCTTATCTCCAAGTCTGTCAATGACACCCCCCGCAGGAAGAAAAGCATTCAAAGCGGAGCGGAGAATGGGAATATCAAACGCCGCTGACGAAACAGAAGATGTTGATGATGATGCAGCAAGATTTGCGTTGGTTGAAAATTGTGCGGCATGCGATAGGCGAATAATCAAAGATGGGAGGATTTCGGGCAATGCAGACAGTGTGGAACTCGTTAAATGCAAGTTTGAACCTCGCAGGGACGATTTGAGGATGTTGACAAGTTCTTCTGGGTCCGGGACCTGTCTCGAGCTGAGAAAATTGAAGACTGTAAGGTTACGCACTACCGCACCTCAATTGCGCCTTTGCTAAAATGCGCGTGAAGTTTTGAGAGCGCCTCCACTTTCGCGTCAATGTCTGTTATCCTAGGGTAAGAGATTTTCAACACACTGTAGAAAATAAGGATTACCATTTGATTTACATTGGGTTATGATCTTGTCGTAAGCAGATGTCCCAGAGTCCATGTCCCAGTGGAACGGACGGTCTAAGGTATGAGTTTAGGTCGAAAGCAAGTGCCACTGCCAACAAATCTTTGCAACTTCGGAGATACTCACGATCTCCTTTTACAGAACGGACCCAATCAGACGCTAAGTACAATCCATTTGACATTTTACTTTTACAACTTTACAATTATATCCTTCAAATTTCAGTCAGATTTCTTATCAGAATGACCCAATGATTTTCCAGGTTGTAGGACGTCGCGGATGCGTTGTTTCTGGCAAGGTCAGGTACATTTCACGTCCAAAAGGACATGCTCACAAGAACTTTCAGTTCCGGAAATCCGCCCTCAACCTTCCTATCCCACATTAAAACTGGCTTAGGTTTGTTTGGTATAGACAGCCAGACTCGGAAGCGTCCAGTGGTTTCGTCTTGGGTCAACGGTATAAGGGATATAGAACCGATAATTGGTGTAGGAAAGGTCAAGAATAATTCTGTCTGAACCCAAGACGCGCGATGTAGCCTGTACATTAATTGGTATCAGTCTTCAATTCTTGTTAACTTCGAGCCTACCACCGACACTGGGAGAAACATCAGGTCTCTTTCATTCAACTACCAAGTCAATACGCACTCTGTCGCAAAATTCGATAGTTATCGTCGTCAGACTCAGTGGGTCCAGGGGCGCAAATGTAGATGTATCCAGCAAGGTGTCGCCCTTCGCTTTTGTCTCGTCAGTTGGGCAAGACATTTTGCGCAAGCTGTTATGGTCCATCGATGTAATAACTCTGAATTGCTTACCTGATCGATTGAGCCACGTGACCTTAATGTACGCGTTATTTGTCGTGTATCGCATCTGCCACCATGGTCTCTGCTGATGTCCGATGTCGCAATGAATCCTCAATCAACAACTCCGAGCATTTCAAAATGGACAGTACATGGTACATTAGTTTTTTTTGAACATGGTCTTATCTTCGTTCATTATAATTTCATTTAGTGGAAGTTCGGCTCAAAACGCGTTCATCAGCGAGGTTTGAGACCATCAGGAACGCTGCATATGCTTTCGCAACCTCCTTCGATCGTATTTTCCTCCCATCGACTCTTGAAGGATGGCAAGATATTCCAGAATTGGCGGCTTCCGTTGAACAAATAGTTGTATGCGAAGCTCCATGTCCAAACCCTTCGTTAACAATAGAAGAAACGGCAATCCATGTTCACGTATACCAGCCGTCGAATGGTGATGCATTTGAAGAGTATTCCAATAATGCCGGGGCCAGAAACGAGGATGACGATACGATGGCAGCAACGGTATGCGAGTTGCCGAATCGATGCTATGAGGGTTTGTGGGACTCGTTAATATATGCGGGTAATATCAAGATGAAACTCTTGGATTACATCTATGCAACACTTTTGTTGAGTGATGCCAACGTGAATCGTGAGTATTATCTCTAATAACAAACCACACTGACTTGGTACTGTAGCAAATCTTGTGTCATGGAATCGTGTCGTACTGTTGCATGGCCCTCCCGGCACAGGGAAGACTTCCTTATGCCGTGCCCTTGCACAGAAATTGGCTATACGTCTGTCACACCGGTAGCTATTGCCGTCTTCAATTTTCTCGTACTAACAAAACGTACAGGTACTCGAATGCCCGTTTGTTGGAGATCAATTCCCATTCGCTATTCTCCAAATGGTTCTCAGAGTCTGGAAAGCTGGTCCAGAGATTGTTTAGTGGCATCAATGAATTAATTGAAGAAGAAGAGGGATTCGTTGTCGTCTTGATCGGTAAGCCGAAAGATCTACCTTGAAATAAAATGGTAACTCATTCTTAGATCATCTGCAGACGAGGTGGAGTCTTTGACGGCAGCACGAGCTGGCGCCTTGGCGGGTACTGAACCATCAGATGGTTTACGGGTAGGTTGGTGCTTTGCTCTTTCGTTTCCATACTGAAACGGAATAGGTGGTAAATGCTTTATTGACTCAACTTGACAAACTCAAGCATCGTAAAAACGTTCTGGTGATGGCAACCAGCAACCTTGTCAAAGCAATTGGTTTGTCATTTGTGGATTTTTAATTTGATTGATTGATTTTCGTCCATTGTAGATAGTGCGTTCGTTGACCGTGCAGATATTATACAGTATGTCGACCTACCAACGAGAGAAGCTGTGTACGACATTCTCCGAACATGTCTCTGTGAAATGACGCTGAAGGGTATAGTTACTCGTGTTGTAAGCAAATGTTTTCTTTGCCGAGAATTGCTAATTGTCAAATATGCAGGATGTCCCAACGCTAAAACAAGTTCAAATGATGGAACTTGTAAATGATTCGGCAAGTAACGGAGATACTTCAGATCCACAAGAAAGGATGAAGGATGTTGGGCCACGGTTGTTGGCGTTGGCAACGAAGTGCCATGTGAGTTTTAATTGGACATGTCAATTGCCGCAGAGATTTAGCGGCTTCGTTGGCTTCTCAGTCTCAGGGAATGTCCGGCCGTGCGTTACGCCGCTTGCCAGTTCTTGCTTTGGCACGATATGTTGGGATAGGCAATGTCAATTTTTCTCGACCCTTGTCGTCGAATGCCACTGGATTAAATTTAGAAGCTCCTATTGCAGTTTGGCTAGATGGTTTAGAAATGGCCGTTCATGAGCAAGGAAAGGAGAAGGACAACCTCATCTGAAAGAAGTGTCTGTATGCGCCTCACTGTAATAGTAGTGCCGCATGTCGTTATTGGGTTGTTCATACTACATAACTCTTTCACAATATATCCATACGGACACGAGTGAGAGAAAAGCAAGGCTGTAGTTATGCGTGAATTGGACAAAAGAGCGACCCGTCGTTAATCGACGAGCTGAAATGTTGCAAGAGATTGGAAAAGTTCTGCAGGTTTAGAAACCCAGTGTTATGAACAACACATGCTATGAGCCATTCTGCAATTTATCAGAGCAAAGGGTAGTTGGGAGGATCAATTGCGGGAATCCCATGCAGGTGCCGGAAGAGAGGGACGACATTCGTCGCCCTTGCGGTCGATCGATTTGCGACGGCTTCCATGGCCAACGCTTAGCTTTATAACGAGAGGAATCTATTCCCTGGGAAAAATTGACGACCTCCTTCCACTTCTCCTTTGAGACTGGAGTCCTCACCCGATTGTCTCGAAAAAACACATCCTTGCCTTCCCAAACGCGGCGCCCCAAGCGCTCTTTCACCCGTTCGTGTGTCCGCTTTACGATAAAGTCGAGTCGCTTATTGAATTCACTAAGTTCGCGATAGTTCCGCTCGAGAATTGCGACGTGGAGGTTGATGTTGAAGGGTTTTTGTGAAGGTTGTTCGGGAGAGGGAGGGTTCTCTATGTCAAGGTCGAGTACAGGAGGAAGGGAAGGCTTTGACAAGAGGGGATGTGATTCTTCCCCTGAACTTTCCTGTTTGATCTCTTCAAGAAGATTGCTGTAGAATGTGAGGTCATTTTGACATTTCCGTATATAAGTCGGCATTTTTGAATCGAGCCATTTGAGAAGACCGAGATTCTTGTCCTTGTTGCCCTCTCCCAGTAGTGGTAGAAGCATCCCTGCATTGATATTGATGCGGGGTGATGGAATGTCCACAAACGGTTTATTCTTGTTTCGGTGATGCAAGACTGTGTTACGCAGTTCATGAGAAGTCACTCTGTCAAGCATCCTTGCATAGTTAAGATAATGGCGAGCAAGAACGGCGTGGTTTGCACGACAGACGTATCTCAACATAATTTTGAACGTTGTCGTATTGGGAGTGGCGTAGGGAGCTGGAAAACGAGTAGATGGGCCGACTTCAACTTTGACCCCGAAGTCGTCCTCGTCCTCGTCCGATTCAAACGAATTGAAGAAGTGCTCGTGAGCATTGGGAAGTGGTTGGGTGAGAACTTCGAATGCCTGAATCATTTTTGGGATGTTACCTAGTCGTCCTAAAACGTCGATTGTCGTATTAAGGGCCGATGTGGTGAAAGGGAAAGGAACGGGCTTAGCGCCATCCTGCTTTACTTTCAACAGGTCTAAAAATTGTAGAGCCATGCGGTCCGGGTTTGAAAGGTCAATTCCATAACCCCACCCCATGAGGTTTTCAAAACATTCTATATTCAGGGTCTCCTTGAGGATGCGAATAGACAGATCGAAGGTGACAGGGTTCATAGGAATTTTGAACTTTCGCATGTCCGCCATATACTTGGAGAACATATCTTGTGTTATGGTAACGATAGTCTCCCGCGAAGCCTTGGGAATGGGAAGGGAAAACCGATGCGCGATAGACTGGAAACAATAGCCATATGTTGTTTGGGAAGGAGTATAGCCAAGTTGGGTCAATTGTCCATAGATATCCCAGCATCCTTCATAGTGACCAACGGTCGCAAACTGCCCTAGAACGAAATCGAAATCCGCCAATTCCGGATGCGAGCCGATACTACGAATGTTCTGAAAAACAGTAAAAAATCTATTTTCGTGAATGTCGGAAACTTCTGGGAGGGTTCCCTCTTGCATTCTCCGAGTGACCGTCCTCCGAAGGGCGTTTGTAGATGGACAACATAGACGCAGAACTTGTTGGTGAAGTTGCAACGGAATGAAGTCGCTTCCTGCAATACTGACGAGGCTGGTATATGCTGCCCATACCTGTGACGGGCCAGCTCGACTTTCTATAGTATCCTCGAGGTTAACAAGCCGCAAGTCGTGGTATCGATCTACGGAGAAGGACGATGCAGACAAGGGCGTTGACGAGGAACTGAAGTTGACAGAGTATATTTCGGGAACGCTCGAGATGGTGACTGCTGAGGAGCGTCGGTAAGGATGAGCGGAAAAAATGGTTGACGGCTGAATGACTGTCTGCGTGACCTGGAAACGCAGGGAACGAACCAGACAGCGACCAGACATCAATGGACATTTGGTTTGGGAGCAGCCAAAATGATAAGTAGATTAATAATAATTTCGGCACACACGTGACCGTATTAGACATATATATAATCTCACACATATCCGGGATTTGTCTCAGTACTCCTTGTCCTTGTCGCCCAAGCATCTTCTGCTATGTCAATCCCAGCTGCTTTACCACTGTCTCAGTTTAATGGAGAAGTCTTTGTGTCTACCTCTTCTGCTGTTCGTAAACTTTCCAAGGTGCCATCGATTCTTCTTGCCACTTCACACCCGTTTTGGCAGCTGTGGCAGTGCCACCTGCAATCTCTCACACAACCTGGCAGCCTCTTCGAGGGTGTCATTGACTCATTGGCTGCAATTCTTCTTGGCGACCCACTCTGGAAAGAAGCATTGACCCCAACAGAAATCTCTCAGAAATGATCAGAAATCTGTTCCCTTCTCAGTAACTCACCTCCCAATATTGTCATCCTCAAAAATTTTCAACACTATGGCTGTCATCAGAGGTGTTCACCCCTTTGGAACTACATCTGCATATCAAAGAGATATGTGAAGCTATGGATGGATGCTGATGAACAGACGCAAAGACAAGGACTAGTGATTGTAGTGGGTAACCCATGGGTTTTCCAGGGAAACCCGTACCCATACACGGGTTTTTGGTGGGTTTCACGGGTTTTTGGTGGGTTTCATGGGTTTTGCAGATTTCATGAATTTTGACTACCCATGCAACTTGAAGTACTACAAAACTGGGTAGTATACACTGGCACTATTTAGATCAACTTAAGAGCTATACTATAGCATCCCATCCAACCTCCAGATCATCTTCCTTCCCGAAAGCAGGAACCTCAGGTAATGTAACAACGGGCTTGATGTCACTATCCTTCACATAACCAAGATGACTCCACACACCAAGACATATCAATGCCCGTGTCGACTGAACTGAAAGACGGCCACGGAGGTGAGAAAGAACAATCCGCCCCTGACTAAAAACCCGTTCGACATCAACAGAGGTAGCTAGTACCAATAAGTTAGAAGCATAATTCAATAGTTGAATATCAGTACAAAAACGCACCGGGAATGGTTAAGTAATCTAATGCCATACGATGAAGGCAGGGATACAATCCTCGCCTTTCATACCACCATGCACAGACATCAGTGACCTGCTCTGGGTCAGTGCTGAGATAGCGGTCAAGCTCACTGCGGAGCTCCGATGGTGCTGGGGGGCATAGAGCCGGTAGGTTGTCAAATATATTGGTAGTCTTTGACACGAAGGCCTAGGAATCATATTAGGCTGATAAGTTCGTGAAAATGTTTTGTGATCAGACCTTGTTTGAACCGTCTGAACTCTCGGCTTCCCTCTCAACGTCCATAAACGCGTATGTCCGATCAAATTCGTCCTGTATGATGGTGCGTGCTGTTTCGATCCAGGTATCCTCCCACCCTGCTGTCTTGAAATAGTAGAGCTTGTGACGAGGGTGAAGCACTGAAACTTGGTCAATAAAGATAGTAACTTGTGAGATAAAATTACCCATTGCAATCCTATACACTTCCGAATAGTCAGTCTTGTGGTAGTATCGATTGAGGGTCTTGATTCCAATTGCCAGTGCAGTGCGAATTGCGATCGAGTACCTGGTATTTTGAGTGGCGGTTGCGAGGTGGGCATCAATATGGTCCATCGCGGGTATCACGGTGCTGATACTTGGGGAGTCTCGAGAGAAAAAAAGGGTGGCATGCTTAAAAATCTACAAAGAGATGATTATTCAATATATTCCTGCAGTTAATCTAAAATACTACTCCCCTTTAAAGTATCACGTAACTGTACTGCGATAGCCCACTCATGGTCGGCCAACTCATACTTGCGAAGGTTGAGATCACGAGCCGAAGTAATTGCGTCGATGGCCGCACGATAATCGACAGCGAAGTCAAGCATATCATATGTTGAATTCCAGCAAGTCGAAACGTCACGTGGCATCAACCGAACCTTCAAGCCAAGTTCCTCAAGTGTCGCAAGCCAACGAGGGAGGATTATCGTGGAGGAGTTCTTGATTGCATTGGCAAGTGCGCGCAGCTGTGCCAGTGGTAAGGTAAGTATTAGATAATTTCCAGATCGTGATGGCTTACCTTGGTTAGCATCAAGCATATGGGAATGAAGTTTTCCTCCAGCTCAGCCGTCTCATCCTCAGACATGCCACCACGCGCATCTCCCAGTCCATCCTCATCATCCTCAGACATATCACCTTCTTCCCCAGAATCTTCGACAAGGTTGTCTTCAAGCTCAAGCTCAAGTTCAGCAAATGCCTTCGTGGCATCATCGAGATCCTCGGCATCGTTGTCTCTGGTCTTTTTTTGTGTGTCAAACTGACGGAGGATGCTTTTGGCGACAAGGTTGAGGATATGAGTGAAGCATCGGGTCTGGTTAGCAGCGCCGGGGAAGTTTTCGACAATGGTGGAGAGATGTTCAATCATGGTGTCGTTGTTGGAGGCGTTGTCGCAGGTGACGCTGAGGATCTGGGACTCAACATAAGTTTTAATTTGATCTTATGAACTAACTAACTAACCTTATCTTCTATTCCAAAATCCCTAAGGACAGTCGCGAAGGCATTTGCAAGGTTGACACCCAAATGCGACTTTGCCACCTCAACAAGATCCAGAAGCATCGAAATCGGAGCGCCTTCGTGCTCAAAGTGGATGGTGAATGCAACATATGCCTTATGGTTGGGTGACGTCCAGGCGTCGGTCGCAAAATTCAAGGCACCTTCATATTCCTATTCCTAGGTAAGTAATCACTCGGTTATTCTGAAACAGGGCTGACGATACCCGTAGCATATTAGAGATGCGCTTTCGTACGTTTACAAAAACTCTTTTCACATCCTGAGAGACCGTTTCAGCTGAGGGAAGGTGATACCCAGGGCAGCCTGTCTTCATCAAGGATCGGAACCCACGATCGTTAACGATCTGGAAGGGATGTTTGGATTCTGTGACCCAACGAACGATCTCTGCGCTTGATGGGTGTATTAGGGTATTAGTGACCACGACGGCAATAAGGATACATACCGAGTCTCCATGGTGGTATGCTGTCGATGACTGTAAGTAACTTTACTCTTAGCAACCCGTTCGAAAGCTGCTGTGATGGATGAGTCAACAGATTTCATCCTCCCCAAGGCCTCTCTAGCGGCCTGAACGTCTTTTGTATTGTCAGCAGCGGCAACGGCTTCCTCACCCCAGCATCCTTTCGCATGCTTGCGAAGGTTACCAGAGGATTTCGCGTCACCGGTGTCAAGGTATCGCCGTACGAAGCGGCCGTTTCCTTTGCCCTTGCAGTGCGTCGCAGCACACTCAAAAACATGTACGCGGCGACCCTTAATATACTCGATAGATGGCATGGGCTCGAAGAATACATAAATGGGCGAGTTCCATTCTTTTGAGAGGCATTCTATGCATGTAAAGTATTTTCATCATTTCCGTTGTTGTCATCACTCCCATCACTCAGTTCAAGAATTCGAGACGACTTCTTGGGTGCTTCATTGGGAGGGAAATTGTTTTCATCGACAATCTCTTCTATATCAACTGAATGACTGCGAGAGCTGGTTGGCTAGATATGGTATGACAATACATTCAAACTTTGGAAGCAAGATAAACTTACGTTGGGACCCTTTTTGGCGAATGCCATGGCTGTAAGGGCACTGTCGGGCCGGAAGCGAGGTGACTTGTCGGAAGCCGAAAGGGTTCGTCGGAAGTCACTACAA
>QDKV01004984.1_pt1 | contig 21067 bp, 20 predicted proteins | sample 1861101 | NCBI WGS metagenome assembly QDKV01 (sample SAMN04275158, study PRJNA302643) | Fungus metagenome, whole genome shotgun sequencing project. | isolation source: fruitbody | host: Mallocybe terrigena | place: Sweden | collected 2013 | reverse complement strand
GCACTCACATGTACATGCTAATTTGCTCAAATTCGCATCTAATTTTCGACTCCCTTGGGGACCCTGCAAATTTGCAGGGCTAATTAGCAGGTGTGAATTTGGACGGCCTAATCCACGCAACACTAAGCCTGCTAAGTTTTTTTTGATGAATAAGGTCACGTGAATCACGTGTAAGGTCATCCTTACACTGACAGTATCTTTTGACATGGGGGCTCATCGTTGTTTCATCCTCACCTTTCCTTAAAAAATTGGATTTTATAGAAGCCATGGAGCATATCTTTTGAATTGTGTATGCAATCAGTATTATTTTGTAGTCGGTGTGGTGTAATTTAGTGATCAGTAAATCGTGGTAAAACACCCGCTCCGTGATAGTACCTGTGCTTTCTGGATGTGACTCAATTGATTCGAGATAATTTGAATGTTCGCACAATCTCGAGACTTGCATCGCTTTCTACTACCTCGGATCCATCGAATAACATCTACCTCTTTTCGCGACCACGTAGTATCACTTAACCTTCCACAAAGGTCTAGTACATTCGCAATGGCACATTCACCCCATTCCTCAGCACATTCGATTCGGATACCAGCTTTGGAGACCGAACATGTTGATAGCGTTGTCAGTACATTTAACAAGGCGGACAAGCAACTAAAGGATAAGAAGAACTCAAAGGCTGCTCCGACGAAGTCAGGATACCCTCTAGAGGTGAGGACGTCCGGTTGCAGGAACTCGGTTTCCCTTTAACACCTTTTCACTCAGTTACAACCGCCTCCGGAATTTTTTGACCATCGCCTGAAAATCTTTACTGAACTTAAGGCAGAATACGATGCTTGGGTTGCAGGTGCAGTTTATATGTCTATTTTCCGAGAATTTCATCACCTCTCAATAGTCAGCGAATGTAGCTCAGCTAAGGGAAGAGATCATCATCACTATGCCAGATGGCTCCGAACGGAAAGGAAAGAGTTGGGAGACAAGTCCAATGGATATTGCAAAGGAAGTTTCTAAAAGTTTGTCGGAGCGCATTGTCATTGCCAAGGTGTGACACGGTTGACTTGGTAGAATGCTAAATCACTAAAGATAAATTTCAAGGTGGATGATACGCTATGGGATTTAGAAAGGCCACTGGAAAAATCCTGCAAACTGGAGTTATTGGACTTTGATCACTCAGAAGGTCGGTTTTTATTATGTCGACGTCTTGTTCCTATTTGCATGAAAATACTACATAGGAAAGAAAGTCTTTTGGCATTCATCTGCCCACGTATTAGGAGAAGCTGCAGAGCGGCATTACGGTTGCCACCTGTGTCTAGGTCCTCCGACAGACGATGGTTTCTTCTACGAAATGGCTATTGCAGATCGGTATGCTCGATTACACATCGATATTCTTATGAACTGTCCTCATCAGCCTTGAAGACCGGTCACAAATGCAGACTATCCAGCACTAGAGAAGGTATCCGAAAGTGCGGTCAAGGAGAAGCAAAGGTTTGAGAGGTTGGTCGTTTCCAAGGAAAAGCTTCTTGAGATGTTCAACGTGCGTTTTTCTGTATGCTCGTGTTTTCAGACTTGATTTCCATGGGAAAATAGTATAACAAATACAAGCGATATCTCATCGAGACCAAAGTTCCCGACGGCGCTTCTACCACAGTTTATCGTTGTGGTCCAATGGTCGATCTTTGTGTTGGCCCTCACATTCCTCACACTGGCAAGATAAAGGCTTTCATGGTTACGAAGGTGAATCCTTCCTTATGTTAAACATGTGTACCATTATTCATTCTCTTATTTCACAGAACTCTGCATCATATTTCCTTGGAGATCCCAACAATGACTCTCTCCAGCGCATCTACGGAATTTCTTTCCCCGACAAAAAGCAACTAGCCGACTATAAGACCTTCCTCGCCGAGGCTGCTAAACGTGATCACCGCAAGATCGGTAAAGACCAGGAGTTGTTTTTCTTTAATGACCTCAGTCCTGGAAGCTGTTTTTTCCTTCCCCATGGAACTCGGATATACAACACTTTGGTCGAACTAATGCGCGTAAATGCAACCTCTGTCTTCACATACTCTGGATTCTGATTCTGATTTCTTAGTCTGAATACTTCAAGCGTGGATACCAAGAAGGTATACCGGTCTATGTTAAAAAATTATTTACCTAATTATTGTTCAGTCATTTCCCCCAACATGTATAACTCCAAACTGTGGGAAACATCTGGGCACTGGCAGAACTACAAAGAAGATATGTTCGTCCTCGACGTCGAGAAGGAGAAATGGGCGCTCAAGCCGATGAATTGTCCTGGCCACTGCCTCATTTTCGACTCGCGTGATCGAAGTTATAAGGAGCTGCCAATTCGTATGGCGGAGTTTGGTATCATTCACAGGAACGAGGCGAGTGGCGCGTTGACCGGCTTGACGAGGGTGAGAAGGTTTGTGCAGGATGATACGCATGTGTTTTGTATGCCTTCGCAGGTCAGAGTTTCGTTTTGGCTTTCTATCTTCATTGTTCTCATACTGCGGTTTCCAGATCGAAGAGGAGATCAGTCGACTCTTTGACTTTATGCAACATATTTATGGGCTCTTTGGGTTCGATTTCCATTTAGAACTATCTACACGGCCAGATAATTACCTCGGCACAATAGAGACCTGGAACCAAGCAGAAGAAGTAAGTTTTTCTCATCGTCCTTCCTACCAACCCTTATCTTCCCGTCTGCAGCAACTCAAACAAGCCCTTGACAAAACCTACCCAGGCAAGTGGGAAATCAACCCAGGCGACGGTGCCTTCTACGGTCCTAAAATCGACATCACGATCCGTGACGCCCTCCGCCGTTCGTTCCAGTGTGCAACCATTCAGCTGGATTTCCAGCTTCCCGAGAGGTTTAACCTGAGATATCGCTCCTCAGATGAGGCAGTCCTTTCCAGACCGGTTATCATTCACAGAGCAATTTTAGGTAGTATGGAGAGGTTCATTGCCATTATAACTGAGCACTTTGGTGGGAAGTGGTAAGTGGATCTTGACTTGTCCTCGAGAAATATCCCAACCAAACCACGCAGGCCATTCTGGTTATCTCCTCGTCAAGTCGTTGTTATCCCGGTTGCAGCCTCATATGTTCGTGTTCTTTGGTTACTCGGATAAGTTCATGTTCTGACGACCTATGCAGAAAGCGTATGCAGCTGAAATTACTGACCATCTGAGTTCGCTTGGTCTTTATGCCGACGTTGACAACAGCGACAACACTCTGCCGAAGAAGATTCGCAATGGAGAAATTGCACAATACAACTTTATCTTGGGTAACATTTGGGTTTTCACCCATTTTTTTTTTGGAAATAACCCATCATTTTTGCAGTTGTTGGCCAAGAGGAACTGGACGCTCGCTCAGTTAACGTTCGCAATCGTGACGACGTCGGCACGAAGGCAAGAGGAACCATTTTACCCCTAGACATCGTGGTCAATCAGCTTGTTACACTCAAGAAGAGTCGCAGCTTGGAGAACAAGCTCGTATGATCATGTACTTAGAGAATATGAGTAAGAATTAAACTACTAGATAAGTGCCGCCGTCGGCGGCAGTATCCTTGCCTGCGAAGCGGTTAATTTTGAATTCTTTTCTTGGAAAGTCAACATCCAGAAGATGATTTTTTAAACATTTCATTTGGTGAGACGCAATCAACAAATTTGAACAAAACTGGTCAAGATTCAACTGATATTGCGTATTCATGTACTTCGGCTCTGAAGTGATGCACCACACACGGTGACCCGGACTCTTCTGCATTAAGCTTGAATGAATGGGGGCACTGACACCAACCACCTGCGAAAGAAGAAGAATGTATACATACTTTGACAACTCTCTATTTTCTGCTTTTCTACGTTTACATGTTTATTTGTCCTGTCATATTATGTATCAAAACCCTTGCTAGCATCACATTTTATGACTGGAGCATGAAATGGATCGCATTACGGATACAATATTATGAATCACATAACGACTGACGATGGAAATTTAGGATCTGTGATCAACCTGCTCGACTCGCCAAACTTTGATAACACCTGCCCGATCCCCACTAACAATACCTCCTCGGAAAGGAGATTCTATGCACACAAGAGTGGTTATCACGTCTTGATGGTTTTTCAGTAGCTGCTGTTGACTTTGTGTTATCAATGATATTCGTTGAGAGGGGCGGTTTAAGGAGCTGCTCGATGGTAACCGCGGCCAAGACTCGATGAACGTGGCAATTCCATTTGTCGTTGTGGAAGTGCTACTGACGGGATCAGAACTTGAAATGTGCATGTGCGCAGAAAAAACAAACCTATACGAGGGCTTTTCATGATCGTTATCAAGCCCACTCAGCACTGTCGTCTGTTCAAACTTGCCCAAATCCCATAGACGAATCTTTGTATCCTCGGAGCCAGTAACGATGAATCCCCGGCCTGACAGCCGAGAACTCGATTCAAGGTCACCAAAATCTGGTCTCTGAGTCATTGTATAGACACCAAACTCTGACCCGACTGCCATTGCTCGAATGTCTGGTGAAGGCGGCTGAGGCAATTCTTCCCTGTTGGAAAGGCGAATTGTATCGCCTAGGTCCGTTTTGTTCTGTCGAGATCGGACAAGTGCAGCGATTGCAGATGCAGCTGTCATCTCTGCTTCCTGCCCTAGGACTTCGGGAGGTTCAGGAGCTGGGTCCGCAGACGATCCCGTACGTGTTACGTATGTTTCAACCAGTGTAGCCTTTTCAATATCCCAAACCTCAATCAGATGAGTAGAAGAGCGATCAGCGTTTTTCTTGGAAGCTTCGAGTGCGACCATAACCCATTTGCCCCGGCCTTTGCTTGAAGGGTGAACGACACATTGGTGGATCCTGTTTGATCGGCCTCCCGCTGCGATACCCACATGCCAACTTCGAATGAGCAGACCAAACCGTTTGTCCCACAATGTAAGAACGCCGGTAGATGTGCCCACCACTATCCAAGCCCGTTTGCGATCGATGCAAAGTGAAGTAATTGGTCCGTAATGCCGCGGATTTTCCATTGTCTGCATAACGATCATAGTTCTGAGGTCTAGCATCACAACATTGGAATGTGTTGTTGCATACACAAGACACGAAGACGACTCTTTTAATTTTGTTATTAACTTTCGAGGTAGCACATACACAAAAGACTAACCTGTGTTGTAATGTGTCATGCAGGTGATATACTCGCCCACATTTTCAACCCTGTGTTCTCTTATAACTTGCAACTTGTTGTATTTCGGGAGAGCACCGGACTGCGTGACGTGCACACGAACCACATGCAGACCCCCATCGTCAGCCGCACTTGCAAAGCAGTGTACACCTTCCAGGATACAAACGCATTTCACCCGAGCATGGTGTTGGCCGTATGTGTGCCTTGGTTTGCTCGTAACATTTCGTTCTAATCTTGCTGTATCCCAAACCTTCACCGTCTTGTCATCAGAGGACGAGACGAAAAACAAGTGGTCCGGAGAAACGGCGAGACTGGTAACAGCTTCGGAATGTGAAGATAAATTGGCGATGAGGTTCGCCTCAATCTTTCTCGTTGAACCGTCTCTGGACGAGAAAGTAGGACGCGTCATGTTACGACGCCGGATAGGACCCTCATGGACCTTGGGTCCGAAATCCTGCTGCAATTCTCGGTTATTATCCAGGTAAAGATTCTCAAGTAAGTGATTAATTCCAGGTTCTTGACCGTCTAGAGTTTCAATTCAGAAAATATGACTTGACGTCCGACTTGCCACACTCTTACCGTAAGTTGAAATGGCAAGGGAGGATGGATTACGGGCCACCCTCGAGAACCGCAGTGTCTGTGACATAGACATGGGCGAAGAACGACCCGACTCCTCATTAGAGCCTTCAGAACGAATCTTGTAATGAGCTTCAAGATGACCAATGGCGCTGGCTTTTGACGAACCAACGGCAGGGGCAGCCTTCTGGCCATCTGTGCTTCCAACTTGAAGTCGGCTCGATGGACGCAACGAGACCGACGTGGTGGACACAATAGATTCAGATGGACTGGGCGGACGGTCAGGCAGCGAGGGGGTGGGCACAGCCGACGCACTCGAAGAATTCGGGATAGGTGACAGCGCATTTCGCGTGTCCCGAGGTGTGTTATGAGCACTCAGAGACGATGCAGATCCGTTAATAGTTGCCAAACGTCGACGAAGGTCTTCGAAAGGTGCACCTACAGAACCAGAGCTGTACTCCCCTCCAGACATCCTGCTGAATTTCGAGGATGGACTGAGAACAGGCGCGCGCGTCGAAGCCAGTCTTCTCGATGAGACAGAAAGTATACCCGTTCTCCGCGTAGCAGTCATATCAGAATTTCTCACTTTCAAGAAAACTGTCTGTGGCACGATGCCAAGCTTCTGAAGTTCAATGTCCCCTATGACCTTCAGACTCTTACCTGTATCAGGCTCGTAATTAAGCCGTGATACAAAGCTAGATGTCGCATTGGCTAGCTTGACGATATAATCCCGCAAGGCGAAGAGCTTGTTTTCGTCGCTTTGGGTCATGCCCATTTGTTGAAGCTTTGCTAATTGGGCCTCATCTCTACAGAACACATTCGTGAACTTCAAGAACTGCTTAGAAAAGAGGTCATACAAACTCTTCCGACTTGGTTCTAGTGATGGCGTTAGCAGCCCCTTTCCGCATTGTTATCATACTTTCTCGAGACGATTCGACCTTATTCGTCGACCTTCTAGGTCCAACCCTCCAGAACGTCGATTTTTCGGCTTTCATGGCCCACTGAACAGCAACGTCTAGAATTTGTCTGGGGAGCTAACCACAGTCTTTAGAGTTAAAAAAAAGATGAAAGGAGAATAAACACTTGCTGGTGGCTTCAGAGCAGTTAACAAACTTTGTTCATCAATGTTGACAATGTCCGATTTCATAAAATGCCTCAATGAAGGGTACAATATGCACCAAATGTCGGTGGGAGGAAGGTGTCGTCCAGCAGAAGTGATGAAAGCCGCAGCACCTTGAGTTCAGTCATAGCAGGTCAATTTAACCGGAATATAAACGTAAGTTTCGTTGGAACCTCTCTCGAGGCCGCACCTTGTCGTATCCAAATGTTCGGATGATACAGGAATCCAAGGGTTGCACTCATCAGCTCCCATATCCGCATCTTCTGGAACAACCCCAATTCGCATAAACTCGTCAGGGCTGACAACACTCTTGCCACAACAGACTCTTCGACATCTTATTACGCCAAAGAATTCAGCTCTCTTCACAAAAGAAATGCAATATACATCAACTAACCAGAGAGTGCCTGGGCCATCAACGGTAAAATATACTCCTCCAAACTCCTTCCACCCGCACATGCAGCAACGTCCACGATGCTCTCAAAGAATGCATATCGAAGGAGCCAGTCACGATCGTTCAGATAGGTGATCATATGGCTGAGGAGAACGTCGTTCGTCTTTTGTCTGCCTAGGAAAATGCATAACGAGGAGATATCATGCAACACGGCCCGCTTGACAATGCTTGAAGGATCCATCAAGAGCAAAGATAGGTGCTCCTGGATGTGTGCTTGGAGTTCTTGCATACTTACGTCGTACGACATCTAATCAGGATGTTCGTTTCAGCAAAAAAAATTCAACTCCTCATGTCCTGACAAGGGAACCAGGAAGAAGAAAAAGCGCGCGCCAACACACCTCAAAGTAAGCGGTCTCATACTCATGGCTCTCTGCAGTCAATTTAAATGCACCATGAGCCTTGAGCGCCTGTCCCATTTCTAGGTACCGAACGGCCGTGTCGGCCAGCTGGCTTATGCATTGCGCGTACGTACAACGCACGGACACTTCGGGGTCCTGAACGAGGTGCTTGATGTTGGGTATGATATACTCCGGAAAGATCGACGCGTTAGACGGAGTTATAACCGTGACGAGCATGAGCTATCGTAAGGAAAAGGTTAATTCGTTGATAATAAAAAAAAGGAAAAAGTCAGATTTAAAAGACGTCAGCAAGAAATGTATGGATTTTCCGTTTAAGAAAAAAAATGTACTAACCGCTTGCATCAACGTCCTCAGCGCTGCCGACCTCACCAATGCCGAATCATCGTGGAGAAGTTCAACTATGTAAGGAACCATCCTGTCTAGCTTGGCCTCATCCGTCAAATGACATGCTAGGGCAAGGAATACATCCATCGCGCGCACTTTCGAACTTGGAAGGCTGCAGTTGCGAATGTTGGCTGTGACGAGTGCGAGTATGATAAGTGCAGGTCCATCTGAAAAGTATCTCAAAAACCTGGTGTTAGTCTAAAAAATAGGGTGAAGATAACAAAATCTGGGGGGGTTTCGGACCTTCTGTGGCAGCAAATCGACGTCCATGTAATGATGAGCGCAGGTTAGATTCGCGGTTCGGAATATGTAGTTCGACTGGTAGAACATCCTACAAAAAAAAATTAAAAGTCGTGAACAAGAGGAATGTAAATAAAATAGGATAAAAAAACCTGGAAAGGTTTGGCAGTTGAGTTTAGGTGCGGCGTAAACTCGACCTTCACGTCCACATCAGAACTGGAATGCGGTTGTTGTTCGGGGGCAATGTATGGCTCGATGCTCTCATAATCCAGCCATATTCGCTCCAGACGATGGTCAGAATCACTTGGCAAAGAATCACCATTCTTGCCATCATTGACTGTCCCGCCAATTGTAGTCGTGGTGGTAGTGTTGGAATGGGTTGTCCGAATCGTGGAAGGAGGAGATAAAGTGGAAATGGAGGGTTGTATTGGTGTGATTGTCTGAGGGGTGGAAGTGCTTGGAGCTAACGTTTCGGCTGAGAATTCGTTGAGGGAGGAGACGTAGTTGTGGAGGAAGGAGTAGAATGACTCGGGGAATACAGTACCGCGGGAGGTATGTAGCAAAGTGTCAAATGCGGGCCTTTCGGAAGGGTCAACATTGATCATTTGTATGATTAGGTCCTAAGAAATTGGTTGAATAAAGGAATACTCGAATTCATGAGAGACTACAAACTTGAACCCCCTTATCTTCTACAACTGCCAAGGGCCCATCAACCTTATATTCTCCCTCTCGATACTTGAACAGCTGGCTCAGCGTAAAAAGCGCGCCTTCCAAAAACATCTCCGCGATAACACATCCCGCACTGAACACATCCATAGCCTCCGTCACTCTTCCATCTCTCTTTCCCTCCAACTCATCCATCTTTGACTTTTTAGCGCTGATCTCTGGATGAGACGCATGCGTGTAAAACCTCTCCGGGGCAATGTAGCATGATCTACGGCCAGACATGTCGAAGAAGAAAGAAAAGTCGGATGGGTCGTCAAGTGGGAGATAAGCAGGTTTATAGGACGCAAAGTCGGTCAGATAAACCCAGTTCCATGAGGTTACAAGAACGTTTTCGGACTTGATGTCGCCATGGGAGACTTTACGATTTTTGGCATCACGCAAGGCAGTGAGGATTTGAAAGGCGATCCATTTCTTCTCTATTGTGCTTAGAAAGGGACGGGTACTACAGAAAGACATAAACATGACGACTTTTATGAGGCTGCAGACAATCGGCCACTGACCTGATGCGGTCGTAAAGACTGCTTGCAACCCACTGCCGTATGATGTAACCTGCCTTGTCGGTCTCAACAAAAGTTTGATAACTGTAGACGTTTGGTATGTCTGCCAGCGCCTCTCTATCCACTACGTCGAGTTTTAGCATGAAATGAACAAGCGGCTGGAAACTCGGGGGATGAGCTCAACTCTTTAATCTTCGCTGGTGCGTTCTCAAAGACATTCCCGGGTCAGGCTTGATGAATATCTTAATGACAAGACACCCATTCTTATGTCTGCACTTGACTGTCTTCAGAAATCGTGCTGAGCCAAGACTATGAGAAACAATTAAAAAAACCGGGGAATGAGGGGGGGCAAATATCACTCACCTTTTCTCGAAGATGACGTCTCCTCCCAGTTCAGCGACGAAAGAATCCAAAGCGACTGATGTGCGCGTAAGAACAGACCCTGACTGCGAATTGCCCATGGTCGGGGTTGGTAATAAACCAGACCAATTCCAAAGCAGCAGCCCTTTTTGGCATCATACTATTTTACAGCCGTGACAAGGGAACCTATCTCGTTCAAATCCTATTTCGAATTTTTGCATTGATTACCATATTAATATACACTACATTGGACAGATTGAGAACACCACTGTTGGAAGACTAGGAGACAATACCGGACAGCTCAAGCCAAACTTTGTCCGGATTTGTCTTTAGGTTTTTCCGTCCACAACAAGTCAAAGTCTCTCTTGCCCTTGTAAATGAGCCATAGATGTCGAACAGAGCAAATTCTTCAGCAAATGTATCAGTTGTGTGTTATTTGACACCCAGAGATAATCCACCAGAACTATTCCACACAACTGTATCAATTGGCGACAATGAAGTTGTCAAAGCTAAGAATTCAACATCGCTAGCGAGCTTGCCATACTAGACGCCTTCTCGACAGCTTTTTTTCTTACCCAGGACTGTCGAGGGTCAAAATAACGCACACGCCCCAATGCTCCAGCCATACAGCTCAAAGTTTGAGTGTCCTTTATTCTGGGACACTGACAGGCTGAGACAGGCTCGACATACCCTCCGACAAGCTCCTTGGGCCAACAATCCAGATTGCCGCATATCCCTCGCCCCCTTCCGGTTCAGCCGCCCCTTCTCCGTTTTCATCTCCAACCCCCTTACATAACCCACATACACGATCAACTTCTACCTCTTGCAAACCTGTCCCCAACCGTCCATCAACCCTCGCACCCTTCATCTCCCCCAGAAGCGCCTTGACGCTCGATCGGTTGGCAGTCAAGACCGTCCAACCCAACGTGGCGCCCCAATGCATTGTCTGCGCAGTGTGTGTCGTGAGTCGGGGATTGGAAGTTGTAGTGCGTGCACGAGCGGGTGCCAGAGGAAAGGGAGATTTGGGTGGGGTTTCGGAATAAGGATGTCGAGAGGGTATTGGATTTTCCTGCGAGAGTATATCGGAGCACACCTGATATAATTGGAGCCAAAAAATAGACCTTGTGAAAGGAGGAGAGCGTGCCAACTCGACCCTCAGGTCGTCAGGGAGGCTGGCCAGGTCTTTACCGAGGTCGAATCGACGACCCTTGTCAAGTGAAGTCAAAGAATGCGGGACATAAGAAGGGAGGATATGAATGGGCAATAAAGGAATAAAATTCTTCGGATGCCGTGAGTCTTGCCAATAGGCTCTTTCCGCTTCTTCCAATGACAAAACTTTGCTAGGTGACACCTCTCCCTCAGCCGTCCACGCATAGGCGTGTGCATATGGCAGCTGGAATAACGCACTTGCCCGACGCTTCTCGTGTGGTCCTCCAATCTTAGCAACAATTCTGAGGCACCGGTCGCGCGCTTCGGCTGTAGTCCAGAATTTAATTTTATCCAAATTTGAAAGCGATGGGGCATCGTTATTGGTGTCTTTGAGTATTGAAGATACACCCGACCCATCAGAAACAGGTATAGAAATTTTGTCATGAATTTCTTGGAGGAGTGCTTTGTCTATTTCTTGGTAGAGTTTATTCGTCAGTTCACGTGCGTGAGGGATGAGAGCTTGAGGTAGGTCATTGATGTCGTTCTCCATAAGAGGGGAAGAAAAATCGGAACCCAAATCTCCTGGAAATGAAAGTAAAGGTGGAGTTGAAGTTGGAAGGTGTATATTCTCACCTGTAGCGCTTGCCTTCCCCATCATCACCTGCTGCTTCTGCTTAAATTCACGATACTCCTGGGGAGGAATAAACCGTCTATTTGCTTCTTCTAATGATTTTGGCAGAGGGGCATGTGTTATATCAGATATGAGAGCAATCAGTGCAGAGAGATCAAGGTTAACATTCCTCGTTGGATGGAGTGCACCGATTGTGGGTAAAGGCGATGTAGGAAGAAAATTTTCGTTTGCACGCTCGCCCAGTTCAATGTCTATCCCCATCTCTCGCATTATATCTACGGTTCTGTGAATACGTGAATCGGGCGGCGTCCCGTCTTCACTGGGTAGAACAGGATCGAGGCGAGTGAGGCGTAGAGTGATTCGTGGGACTTCGGATGTAGATGTCCCCGCTATTGGATTCGCCTTCGCTGCTTCCAATAATGAGTGACCCATGCGTAGAAGGGAATTGTCAAATTCAGTTGGAGGACAGTGTTGGACGTCTGGTCCTCCACCATCCGAGTTCTCATCGGAATCGGTAAGGTATGAATCGATTTCTTTGAACTCGGCTTCTAGACGTGAATTTTTAATCCTACGATTACCAAATTAAATAATCATCCAAAAGGCAGAAGTCAAAAAGCACACACGTATTCACTCTAATCCAACTCCTTCCATTATCAGCCACCACATCTACTTTGACACCTGGCTGATTCGGGGGTTGTTGAGCGGCTCCCTTCTGCTTCTTTCCCTTGTCATTCGCTGCGCTGTCGTTAGAGGAGAAAAACACCTTAAACACAGCGAGAACGGGCTGTGGCGCAGACAAAAGTTCGTTCCAAACCGCGATGATATACGGCGCATTGGTCGAGACCGGAGGGAGGTTGGCACAACGAGGGTCGTTAAGAAACTACTAAAAGACATTAGCCTTATGTAGTGCCACAATTTTAAGCAAGTTCGTAAATAAATACCTTATCCAATGCACCTAGGTCGGTTCTGATATCCTCTTTGAGCCTTTTTAAGCCTGGAATGTCAATGCCTTTATGCAGCCATTGGCCTTCCTCTCCTACATCATCCTTGATTGAAGAGTCTATGATTGGAGGTTGTGGTAAAAGTGGGCTGAAGTCGTCCACTGCATCGTGGATTTGAGCCAGACGTGTTCTGAGTTGGCGCAGTTCAGGATGGGTATTCATTTTACGATTTGCAGCTCCGAGTTTCTGATTTCCTAGTTATCGAAAAAGAGGTACCGGGGTTTGCCGGGACTCTGCCTTGGACCTTGTAACACATTCTACTTACTGCAGGAACCCCGGTGTGGGATTCCAATCCGGGGCCCCTGCCCCCCACACTAAGCGTGGTGCAGAGCCGTAGACGAGAGTCGACCGTTGTATACTGCAATATTATATTGAGAGTTTCCACTAAAGGAATTCATATTATTGTCATCTATACTAGGTGATTTTTCGATTGGGAGAAAACCGTTTCACTTACCACATGCCATCATGGTCAAGACTCAAATGGCCACATTAGATTCCGAGAGAAGGCGGACTCGCTCGCCATTCTTTTGCAATCTGTCCGGCAAATTGGCAAAAATCGCCGAGCCTGCTTCATAAACGCACTTCTACGATATGTTATACCATCCTTGAGCTTTTTGATCCTGGATACGATTCACCATGTCGCCCGCTTTTGATATTTTGTTGTCGGCTGGTGGTACCCTTCATGGCGACCATAACCCTGGACTCAAGAAACGGGTCGATGGCTTTGGAACTCGAGCTATCCATGTTGGTTCGGAACCAAACACAGAAACAGGCGCAGTTATTCCGCCCATCTCATTGAGCACGACCTACAAGCAAGATGCTATCGGCGTCCATAAAGTACGTATCTGAAATGCTTGCTTCTACTGTCGCATCGTTCATGGATCGTCGCTTCAGGGTTTTGAATATTCACGCTCAGGAAACCCAAATAGAAATGCCCTCGAGGCTACCTTGGCATCGATTGAAGCTGGTGGAACTCATGCCTTGGCTTTTGCATCTGGATCGTCGACGACCGCAACTGTGTTACAGTCACTCGGCAGTAATGCACATATCATTAGTGTCAACGATGTCTACGGTGGGACCTTTCGGTACATGCGGCGGGTCGCTGCCGAGGGCCAAGGCCTTGAGACTACGTTCTTGGATCTCGAGAATGCTTCTGACAACGAATTCATTTCATCGATTCGGGATAATACCAAGGTATTTATGGAACCTTTTTTCCTTGGTGTGTTCACTTATGCCCTCGCAATAGCTAATTTGGATAGAGTCTCCCACCAACCCTACATTGCGCCTCTTAGATATTAGACGTATTGCTCACTTGGCCCATTCCCACCCTTCGCGACCTTATGTTCTCGTCGACAATACTTTCCTATCACCGTTCTACTCATCACCACTTCTCCTTGGGGCTGACATCGTTTTGCATTCCCTCACAAAATATATAAATGGCCACACGGATGCCGTCATGGGTGCCCTCATCCTTCCTGAATCTAATGCTGAATTTGCGGAGAAACTTCGTTTCCTTCAAAATGCCATCGGCGCAGTTCCCAGTCCATTTGATTCATGGTTGGTCCAACGCGGCGTGAAGACCCTTCATCTGCGTATGAAGCAACACGGATTGAATGCCCTTGCCGTCGCGCGGGCACTAGAGAATGCACATGGAGTGGACGAGGTGGTTTACCCTGGTTTACCCGGAAAGACAGAGGCGTCAAGACGGAAATATGAGCTCGCCTGGAGCGTGCTCAGTTCCCATGCTCGCAAATTTATTGTTGCAGGTGAAGGTGATGGACCCCCCGTTGACGGGTTTCCTTTCAGTGGAATGATATCATTTAGGATACGTGGTGGACTAAAAGAAGCTGAGAAGTTTTTGACATCTGCTAGACTATTCCAACTGGCCGAGTCCTTGGGAGGCGTTGAGAGCTTGGCTGAACATCCAGCGCTAATGACGCATGGTAGTATTCCTCCCGCGGAACGTGCTACGCTTGGTATTGGTGACAACCTCATTCGTCTCAGTGTTGGAGTAGAGGAGCAGGAAGATTTGGTTGATGATGTTCTCCAGGCTGTTCGCTTTGCTACTGGATTGTGATATAACCAGCTCATGCAAGATACCATGCAGTAGTTCCTCGAACTTTCCATAGACTGTAATTCACATATTCTGGCTATCATCAGAAGTGTTGAAAAGAATTTGAAAGATTCATTACTATCACTTACGGCCATTATCCACATACGCATTAGACTTGAATAAAAAAAATAAAAAAAAACGGTATAAGTTTTGATGCAGACAGCTACATATCGAGCCCCCAAGACCATGGTCCATTACTGATAAAACATGTCCCTTGAGGATGCAGCACAGTGCGACATTGTTCCCCAAAATTCTGTTTAAAGGCTTCGTTCTCTTCACCATTCAACACCACCAACGTTTGAAGACCCAACCTGTACTTGTCTGACCGTTATATCCGTCAACTCAAGCTCATGACCATTTGCCATCTTTGGTGTCGACGGCAGCTCGAACTCACTATCCGAATCCACATCACTATTGCTCCCCACCGTGACGAACGATCGCGCACTCGATGGCGTGTCGAGCGATTCAGCAGCGGTGGCGTAAGTCCGTGTAGAATGCATGCTCACAACAGACTCAGAACGCAGGTAGTAGGCAGATGGGCTATGGAAGGAGCTTGGAGGACCGGCGCCAGAGGGCAGGGAGAGTGTTTGGCCAAATTCAGAAGGGGCAAGGTTTGTAGAGCTGGGGTTCAGCAATGTCAGATTTGACTTTAGCTGTGGTTTGTGAATAGAAGGCGTCTTTGAAGGCGTGTCATCAGTGGGGACGGATGATGTGTGGGTTTTACTGCTGCCCGCAGATGGTATATCTAGCGTCAATAGTGGTGATAGCGGCGCAGGTTGCTCATCGTCTCCTATATCCAGCGCAGATGATCCACCCAACCCTCCCACTGCTATATCTTGATCTTCCACATCATCCGCCACCGCACTTGTCAAAGAACGCAAACCTGAAGGCCCAATACTAGCGGATGCCAAATGAGTAGGCTCAGGAGGATCCTCCTCCGAGTCAAACCCTGGCGGTGGCGGTAAATCCAATTCATGTCTTGACGTCGATGCCGCAAACGCGATCGCATCACGTCCATACGGCACGGCAAATTTGCCGATCGATTCCATCGACGCAATTATCTTCAGCTGTTCGGGAGTCGGTCCACTTTTGGGGTACGTAAACCCCGTGCGGACAGCAGTGTGGGTGAGTGGGGAAGATATTGATCCGAGTGAGATTACTGAGGGAGACTCAAGACGCGAATTAGAGCCGAGACTCGGAGTGCGCGTGGATCGCTGTCTGGATAAGGGACGTAACGAGTTGAGGAAAGAGGAGGATGCGGAGGCTGTTGTGCGGTGATGAATAGAGACGGCCGACACGGCCGAGTTGCCCGAGCCATTCCGTTGGTGACCCGTCGTCGCTGACATTCGGTTGAGGAAAATGCGGAAGCCCGATCGTCTCCTTGAAGGCCTATCATGCGATGGGGTAGGCGACGCAGACGAGTTAGCAGTGGAGAAGGAACGGTCGTCTAGAGGTTGTGCCAATGGGTCTTCGTCCACCACTTCAAAGTATGCAGGCGAAGGGCCGATCAACTCTCCAGTGTCAACTCTCGCTAACGAGTTGGTGTCATTTGAGCCGCTTCCAAAACTTCGTCGTGTAATGACATCCTGGGATAAATTTTGTAGGGGAATATTCCCAGCCTCTTCACTCTCATCATGAAGCAGAGGTTGGTCATTTGGCGACGTCGGTATGAGAGAATATCTTTGAGAGATTCCATCTTCTATATCCTCGTCCAAGGTATCCATAACCACGGCAGCAGGCATAGTCGTAGCTTCGTCCAAACTCTGGCCACTGAAAAAATCCAGGTTACCAGTTTAGCGGATACAATTCTAAAGTAGAACGCACCGAAAAATGACAACTTCCTCCGCACCCGGTTCCTTCATGTATTCAGGCAAAGAGGTTACAGACATTTGAGATGGCGTTCGACGAGGCCTGCGAGGTCGACGAGTGCGTCTTGTTGCATTGTTGGTTGCGGCATCGCCATTGATGGCCCCAGCAAGTTGCTCCGCTGTCAGTTGTCTCGTTTCCACAGGTGTTGCATCTTCGGTTGCATTGATTCCCCTTATCCGTCGAAGATAGGCCGTTGTAAAGCACCCGAACAGACCAAATATACTGAAGACGACCAGGATGATCACTGTAGGTGTCTGAAGTTCGAATGAATGTAATTCACTTAATCACTTGGAAAAGAAAGCGTGAATTTCGTACCCAAATCGTAGTTGGTCCTGAGTCATCATCTTTCCGTACTAATAGTACACCAGCTTCTCTGAGGTGCATTGGGTTTGCAAGAGCAAAAGCACAGGTACTAAGGAAAAAGGCAAGTCCATGCATGCTGAGCCGCTGCCTCGTACTGTTCGTGATTATGTTGGGCATGACAGATCTTTCAAAATATTCGTGAAATCATGGATATTTGACGGAAAAAAGTTGGAATAGAATGTAATGAGAAGAAGAACCCGAACAAAGTTGCACCGCTTGTGATGGGTTTCCATGTTAGGGCGTGCTTGTACCATTCTCTCTTCCGAGTCCAACAATTTTCGTATATTCATCTACCCACATCCTCACATCCTCACTTGTTGCTTCTCACAGATGTCAGTTAACTCAACAGATGGACCCTACGGTTTTCGATCATTTCTTCCCTTTCGCGGAAAATGTAACGTTGTATGTATTTTTTTTTGGGTGCAGAGATCGGAGGTTACAAAGTCTGGTACCCAGAGTTCGAGCCCCGTTACTGTGTAAAACCCAGCGGTCCTCCAAACATCTTGGCTGGAAAAATTATTTTCCACCTTGAAATTATCGGAAATGACATTATGAGGTAGTGGAGCGTCGCAGGGTGATTTAAAGAAGGATGACTCCGACCTCGAGGATTGCACCGATGAGATGGCCTCCCCATCATCCCTCACGACAGCAATCTGCGACCACTCTCGAATCCAGAATATCAGAAAGTGGATGCTAGAAATTATTGACGGAGTTGCGTTCTTTACACACTCTCGGTATTATCCATCGCGATCCTGTCGTCATTTCTCTACCGCCAGTGATGGGTTTGCGTTGGGTACATTGCTATGGGAGTGCTGCTACTTCAACTGTCGCGAAGTGGCCCTCCTCCCGATCCACTCCGCGACATATTTTTGGCTTGTACTCATGATAACGCCAAAAATCTTCCAACTGTTGCCCTTTTTAAGGCAGTGTTGGAACAGATCTAACATGCTAGATTTCACTCTGGTGATGCTCATGTTCAATGTCTACTGTAAATCAACGCTGACTTGAAATTATGCGAATTCAGATTGTTCCCGTTTTTTCCTCCTTTGAACGTCACAGCTGAAGCCCTGTGCCGAATTTCATGTCACAGGGCTTCTGTTCCACTTTCCTCACGAGCAACCCCAAACGCGAATACATTTTCTTGCTGGGAAGTGTATACCGAAAATTATTGAGCAACGAAAATAACTATACCTCATGACATCAAATACCTGGACTCTTCAGCAGGTGTTGTAGACGTAAGTCCATTCGTGATTCCATCATGATAAAAATGCTATGCAGGCATAATTAATGGAAGTTGAATAGCGAGTAGTAGAGCATGCAATCACTGGTAGGCAGTAGTTGGCATTTTACAGATTGTATGTCAGACAGAACAGTGTGTACTCGTAGCCTCCTTTTCACTTTTCGTAGCTTTGCTGCTGGAAGGGTGAAGGGACTGCGCCACAACTTCCTGACACTTATCTAGGCTTCACAAAGGCGGAACATAGAGACGCAGGTACATAAGCGGAGTCCGGGAACAGGTACGTACCGTACCACGAGGCCGAGCGTGGATTTTTTAAATTTTATTTCAATACAAGTGGACCGTGGTTCGACATCGTTACGAATGGCGACTATGCAACAGTATTAAGTTGAAAAGATGAAGGGGCCAAAAGAGAAGTTGAACAGAGGAAGTACCAGTTGATAAGTCGAGCTGCAATCCAGTAAAATATCGCACTTATTGAACGCTAGTGCACCAGTTTCGGTAACACACTTAGGCCGGGTGTGGCGTTCTCAAAAGAAGTCAACATCGGAATCATCTGAGCTCAGAACAAGTAATTCCCCGGTTGGTCCGGTTCGGATAACCGTAATTACTTGGCACTGGAGTGCCTTCCATATGGTCACTACTGAATTAGGAGAAGAATATGCACATTCACCAATGTCGCGTTGAAATCTCAATACCGTGACAGTCGCCAGAAAATCTTGGTAGTCGTGAATTTATTATTTGATTCTCGTATTTCATTACAAGGGTTCTCGGCCACCCCAGAATGGAGTAGAGTTGGAGTCAACCTTGCTGATCCTTCAGGTTTCACCTTGACAGGACTATGTGCAAAGAGCAAACAAACAGAAAGCAGGCACCACGGAAGCAACTCCCAAAATGGAGCAGTTAGAACGCCATTGCCATCGCCGGGCAATGCCGAAGGTATATCTTATCTCTCCAATTTCATGGTACGTCAACGTTTCAAGAGATTCTTAGAGAAGCACATAAACTTAAACTTCAGAGGATGCGAAGTACAGCGATTTTCCACGAACTGAGAAGCAGTTACGTAGCCGAGCCGTGGAAATTCGCACTGCTGCATAGCCTATAAATTCATTGCACAGATGGAAGAGATGTTAGAAAAGGTGACTTGACTAGTTTTCTTCGCTTAATCGACTTAAAACAATTGTATTCGGCTCGCTTAATACGTATGTTTGTTGTCCTTATAACTGCTCCTCATAGTCGGTTGTATTCCAAACTATCCAGTGTTGCCATTATTATGGCCAGCTTGTCGTCTTCTAGGACAGGACTCAATAGGCCGGGTCTTAAGGCATCTACTAGTGTGGCCACGCCCATGGGAGGGCGCCCGAATAGATCTAAAATCTTCTCGGACACTTGCACAGGGCACTTGAATTTGGTCGATAACGCAGAACACATTTTTACACAATTGCCTCTACAAACTGTACGGCCTTTGCCAAGTGTCCCATTCGCACCAAAAAATTCAGTCTCTACCCATTCTCAACCATTTCCTTCGACAGTCTCAAATCGCCAATTACGCTTACTCCCTTCCCTTCCAAGTTCGAGAACCTCTTCCTCTTCAGTATCACCGATCGGAATCTTATACCCGTCACCATCATCGTCCACAACTACTAACGAGGATATACGAAGAGACAGATTGCCTACTATTTACGAAGTGCCAAGTAGACCAGTAAGACCCCTCCCCATTCCGAGCAACAGTCGTCCTTCAGTGCGGCGAAAAAGTGGGGACAACTCCACCACATTACCCTTCACGGAACTCTCGTATGATAGTCCCGATCCGTTATATTCGCCTCTGCATTCGCCTGTGGAGGACTTCCAAAGGACATCCAACACGTTCTGTCCATCACGTTCTCCGAGTCGAATAAGTTGGGACGACGAGAGATGGAGGGGATCGTCCGACTGGGAATCCTCTATCAACGATTCTAGTCGTGTTTCTAGCTTTGCAAAAACCGATGCCAGCACAAGAGAGGATGATGTCTACTATCCTACCGGTACCGCTTACGAACCGAAAGTTCACATCGTAGACGCTCAAGCTGATGATGAAGATGACATGCCTGTGGACTACTCTTGGACACTACGAAACAACACGCTGATTCGACAGAGAGCCCGTGATGTCCATTTTGCGAAATGGTCTGTTGAAAAAAACGGTAGAAGGATTACGGAACAGGACTATGAGATGATCCGCGACATCCTCAGATCTCTCTAGCTCTCCCTTTTGGTTTCCATTTCTTTTTTTTGGGCATTCTCACTCTACATATAGCCCTCTACACATTCACATCGTATTTACAGTTCCTGTGCAATTAACCTCCTGTGTTACCCTTCTTTTTGTGTCCGGATCTGTATCATATTAATTGGCATCTTTTCGATTGACTCTCAATCAGTAATATAAACCTTTTACACTTACAATAAGGTATATTGCGTTCTTCTGAATCACTTTGCCAACACCGACATTGCAAGTTTTGCAGCACATATATGGACTCTAAACTTGCACATCTCAGCCTGCACAAGTTTGCCAGTCAAGTGCTTGGCAGCCAACTACATACACTGCCACTGCGCATTCCAGTGCGTTACTAAAGAGACGTATTCTCATGACCTGCATGTGGTCGAGAAAAATGATCTGATTCCTGGTCTGCTTGATCCAAAAAATCTCGGTTCTGGAAAAGCTGGCCCGGTGACCGGCTGGCTGGCTGACTAAATTGTCACGTGATCTAACCGACGCGTTGTGATGTCACATTGGCATAGCCGTGCCTATTCCATCGTCTCCTATAAAGCTTACTGATACTTTAGTGTTTAA
>QDKV01004986.1_pt1 | contig 21080 bp, 32 predicted proteins | sample 1861101 | NCBI WGS metagenome assembly QDKV01 (sample SAMN04275158, study PRJNA302643) | Fungus metagenome, whole genome shotgun sequencing project. | isolation source: fruitbody | host: Mallocybe terrigena | place: Sweden | collected 2013 | reverse complement strand
TGCGGGTACGGGTACGGGTTCGGCTGAGATACCCAGGGGTTACCCGTGACATTCCCTAATAACGGATGCTCAACTAACTGAGACCAAGATCGAGAACATGTCGAGACAGATGGATCACTATGCACCTGATCTTTGGAGACTCATTGCCAATTTACTGGCAGCTGATCCTGCAACCAGTCGGAAACGAGTGCATTTTGCGTGCAGGAATGGAAGCTCTTGGTCCAATGATGGCGACATCACAATGGGAGACGCTGTGGGAGGCGGTGAGGAAGACGAGATGCTGGGCACTGGTGGTGACGTCCGGTTGATTGATGATGATGACGACACACCCGAGGATCTAACAGCACAAGTTCAACAGCAGTTCAACAGCCTAATCGTAATTGTGAGTGATTTGGGTCTGTAGTATATGTGATTAGAAAGCTTGCCTTCTAGAAACAGGTACTCTGCTTGAGTATTATGATGCATAGCACCAATCAGCGATGCGACGCACTGCAGAGCATCATTGGCATTTTTCTTCACGCATGTAACACACCCGAAGGCGTTCTGGAGCTTCTCGCACACCTGGGGGTATCAACATCACCATCAACAATTAGTAGCGCTGTGTCAAACCTTTCCAAAGAGTCCAGCACGGCCACTCGAAAACTTGGAGGAACTCTTCTTGCATTGTATGCATATGACAACCTCGATGTCGATTTCAAACACCTGGTGCCAACCGTCGAAAACCCACAGAACACCCTTGTACACCTCACTACTGGTTCGTTGCTTCCGCTTGTCCACGATATCACACTTGAAGATCTCGATTGTTCCGAATTCCTATGGAAGAGATACCGGCACAATTTTCATGCTTCGCCACAGGATATACCAAACATACCATATGAGAAACTACTCGAAATTCATCCAGAGGTTACAACACGTGGCGGTCTATCACGCAGAAAGAAGTTTAATTCCTGGAAGTACCTTTCCGATCTCGTTGAATTTGGCCCACCATACTTTCGCAAATTCAGAAAGAACGTCCGTGACCCCGAGATTATCGATGCGATTCCTATAGTCAAGACATCACAAACTCCTTTACGGACCCTCAATATCAGTCCTAGCTCACCAGGAACAAATGCCAGCGCATTGAAGATGTTTTTCCAGCAGAGCGGCATTGGCGATCCTAATCGCACACCAGGCATGAAAGACCCACAGAACCACGTTATCCTCATATCTGGAGACCTCCTCACCCTGCAACATCTACGCAGCTTGAAAATGACCCGGGCTGAAGAATCAACCTCTTGGGGCCGAATGCAATTTATGGTACTCGTCATGGGCCTTTTCCATCTCAAGATGGCATGTGCTGATGCAATATGGCGAATTTTCGTTCATAACATGGCGAAGTCATCGGATCCGAATGACCTGTTAACTCATATCAGTCAAATTCGACCCAAGGAAACACGCAAGATCGAAACTAAACCTGGCTTTCGTAGAATGCATGAATGCATTCAACATGTGGGCATCGTGTCTCGTCTTGACGTCTGGAGACTCGCCGCAAACGCTAGATCCCCAGATGTAACAACGCTTGAGGAATTTTCGAAATTGGAACCAACATGGGATGTCTTACACAAAATGGCAGTACAGATTGCCTTCGCGAAATCCAACTCCTTCTGAATTTAGTAGGTTGCATGTTCGAAAGGCTGAAGAGCGTGATCAGCACCTTGAAAACATGATGATGCGAGAGGAGTACTTCCTACTTTATGAAGAGATTTCACATGGCCTCAACCATGGTGATATTGGCCGTGTCGAGACATGTTTCATGCCATGGATGTTCATCTTTGCAGGGTGTGGAAAGCATAAGTATGCAGCGGAGATGAGACAATATCTGGAAGACATACATTTTGTTTATCCAGAAGGCTTGTGGTAGGTTACCCAAACCCTTTCGAGCATTCGCAGTGATAATGTGGTCCTGGGTCTAGTCGAGCTGTCCGTATGAATATCCTCCGCAATCCAACAGGCAAGAAGGGGCACTTCCGTCCCATTGACTGGGTTATTGAACACAACAATCTGTATATAAAGGTGAGTACATATTGGTTTGCCAAAAACGGTGGCCAGACGTTGAAATATTTGTCAGTGAATTTATGGAGGAAAATTCTCAAACCATACACAGGACCGAATCATGAAGGAGTCGGCACTTATTGAGGTCTACAAGAGCATCCGTGTCGAGTTTGAACAGATGTTCTGTTTGGAGCACAAGAAAATACGACATTCGCCACCACAAATGAAAAACACATTTGATAAACTGGGGGAATACATGCGGAAGGAATCAACTCATACAGAGGTGAAAGGACGGGCGGCACGAGGCATTGTAGATGCGATGGGAAAAGGAATGCATATGTCAATGACTGGGAATCCGCCGGGGGGATCAGGTGCGGTTGAATTAGATGATGAAGAGGCCAAGCAGGAAGTAGAGGACGATGGAAGTCTCGACACCTAATGCGGTGGCGGCTGCGAAGTCGGAATATGCTGGTAGTAGGGTATCGGTATCACTGGATAAAAAAATGGCTGAGGGTAATAATTAGGCTGGGGATGATAAGGATGCTGTAGGTACTGATGATTGGTAGTGCGCAGACGAGCGTGCGGGACCAAGTTTGGCAGATGCGATGACTGCAGGGCTGTTGTCGTTGTCATTGTCGTTGAGGTCGCCGGCTGGAGTTGTTGAGGCGACGCCGAATTCATTGGAATGGTGTTCTCGTTCACTCCTTCTGAAGGGCCCAGTTGTAGGAGTCTAGCTTCGATTTTCTTGGGACATTTACTGTTTCCACCTGGGGAACAAGGCCCGGGTTCAATAAATAAATAGGATCCAAGACATTATACACGTACTGTTATGTCCCAGCTCCTGGCATGCTGAGCACCTTTGTTGCGCCCGTTTACGTGGTGCAGATTCTCGTGTATTTGCAGTAGTGCTAATCGCTTGAGGAGGAGCAGCCTGAACCGGATAATACTCGTGAATGACGCGGAGAAGAGATGGGCCAAATTCATTTGCCCAGTCATCCCGCCAACTAGTCTCCTTGATGAGCTGGGCAACTGAATGGAGCTTGCCAACCTGAGCGCAGTCAATGATGCGCAAGATGATGTCGTCAGAAATGAATATACCAGGTCCGAAGTTCTCGATGATAGAGGGTTTGAATTTCAAGGGCACAGTGAGATCGCGCCAGTCGAACAACGCATTTTGCAGCTCGCGATGTTTGGAAGTCATTGTGTAGGCTTTGATATGGGACTTTGCTGTTTGCTTCGTGGGTTTGGGACCGATGAGAGCTTTGAACTTTTCGAACGCTGTAGGGTTGCAGAGATCGCAGCAAATGTTGTGGACCTTTGGTTTACAGCGAGAGCAGCCTTGAGGGGTGGACGTGTCGCATCTGAGGTGGTCGTTGGTGGCTGATAAAAAATTAGGTAAGTGGACATACGCGGGAATAAGAGAATAAGAACACGAACAAGTTGTCACTTACGCCTCTGATCGTTCCCAAAGACAAGCATAGGAACCACTCGGCGACAATTAAAATCAAGGTGGGCATTGATATAATCATCCATTGCACTTCTCACCTCAACAATCTTACTCTTTCCTTTCGCAAGCGAGCTGGTGGCAGTCTTTCCTTTTGTGGACTGCGACTTTGCATAATGCGCATGCCGTTGGTCCTTCAAGCCCTCCAATGGCAATGGAGGATTGCCCAGACTCGGAGTAGTGGGCGTTGTCTCGATAGCTTCGATAGCTTCACGTCCATTGATAGTTATTGTTGTTCTATCAGTGAGCGCTGGTCTTTTTGTGGGGGGATTCAGTTGATTTGCTGACTTTCTCTTTGATCCAGTTCCAATCCCATCCTTGCTTTTCTTTAGAGCGGTAGCGATGCTTTTTTTCGCCTTGGCCAGCCGCTCATCATCAGTATCTTTCTTCTCGACCAGAAGAATTGCTGTGCCTGTTTGCCCTGAGCCGCGTGCTGCCCGACCAAATCGTTGCCAAAGCGTGCAGACGCTGCAGGTCGCTTTCCACTGGACAACGATTTTAATATTTGGTAGGTCCATTCCCTAATATTTGTTGAATGAACTTCGATTTGAATAGGATTTTAAAATCATTTACCATTCCAAACGCATCTGTGCAGAACAGGCCAAACACCTCTCCACACCTCATCTTCTCGCACAAACCTTCCCTCTCTTCCTGCGTCAGATCCGCATGAAACCATCTGATTTTCTGTCGGTCAGCCAGTGGCAATCGCTTTCGAAGTGTCTTGCAGGCCTTCTCAGACTCTTTCTTTCCATCAAAGAACACAAGAAAGGGTTCCACGGAGTCTCCTTCTCGGAACCCATCTGGTATGAGAAATGCAAGGTCTTGAAAGCTATTCACGGAGAAGCTAAGGCTGCGGACCATCAAACCAATCTCCGGGCGGTCGTTTGAGCGTAAGATCTGCTCTGTTTGGTCGAGACGAAGGTGTAGAGTGTCGATTATGTCAAGTAAAACGGGGAGAGGAAGGGTAGCCGACGCAACATAGAAGGGAACTCGCTCTGGGATGAGATAGCGTAGGGCTCCTAAATGTGTGTATTCTTTCCGAAAGCTTCCCCATTGACTGATACAATGTCCTTCATCAAAGATAAAACTCAGGAGCCGCTTTGTGAAGTCTGGCTTTCTCCAAAGCTTCTCAACTTCCTTGTTGCCCATGAGAATCTCGGGATTCACAATTACAACATGGTATTTGCCACTTTCAATCTCCTATTCATGTATTCAGTTTGGCTAATATTGCAATAAGGTAATCTCATACCTTCCAGGTTTCTCCGTTGGCATTTCTCGTGCTGACCGCTATAGCTGAAAGTCCTGCCTTTTCCAATAACTCCTGGTTTTGCTTTCCAAGTAAATTGAGTGGAGTGACGACGATTGTCATTGCTTCACGGCCTTCTTCTAGTGCCATAAGCAGAGGTATCCAGAATGATAATGTTTTCCCAGCTCCTGTGGGTGCACACCCGATCACATCTTTGCCAGCATACAATGCAAGGGCGGTCTTGACTTGGTACCAGCAGGGACGCTTTCTGAATTTTGCTAGTACAATGTCACGGACCTCCTCAACAGTCCATTCTCGTGGTATTGTAGGTACCATATTTGCATTAGAATTGTAGGAAGATTGTCGACTCGGGTGTGGATAATGCTTATTATGACTTTTGACTTCCGAACAGGGGTTTTTTTTTTCTTAAAGGGTATTTGTGACAACTTATGATGTAATTGTGATGTTGCCCAACTTGGAACCCAATGCTAGGGTTAATCAGTGATCTCCGAGATGACCGAGCACAAGTTCCGGCAGCCGCTCTCTCGCGAGTTCGAGCCCTTAGGTTTGTTTGTTTACATTTTGATCATCACGGATTTGTCCGTCAGGCTCAACGAGCGAGACGAGCGGCTGCTTTTAGGAGCCTGTCCAGCTCAAGTTCGTAGACCGCTCTGACATCGCTTAAACCTGCCATCAAAAGTAGAATATGGTTGCCGGATTGACTGGATGGGATTAGCTCCTGAAATCATTCACACGGCGTATGGTTTATATGCTCTCCTGCACCTGGTGGGCCACACCCCGCCTCTATGACTTCCTGCTCTTTTAACTGCTTGAAGGATCTGACTTATCGCGCCAACACTAGAGGCCACTTTTTTCGTCATGTTAGCAGCAGAGAACATAACATTTGTCCTCCCCAACCCAAAAACGCCAATGGCATATATGCCGCCTGAAGCAGCTAATGCATTTACATTCCAGACTTATGTAAACATTGGTTCATTATCTGTGAGCTTGTTCGTCTTCAGGAGGGGGCTTGGAGGAGTTATTTCATCATGCAGGCTTTACTCTTGCACCTTCCCGAAGATTATACATTGTTAACGCGGCATCGAATCAACATCACCTTTGTTGTCTATTGTATCACGAGGTGAGGTGAAACTACGCTCTTGCATACTGATCACTGGAAGGAGTATAGGGTATCATCCGTCGCCTACCATTTATTTATTCAAGTAAGTTCCGTTGTCATGATTTTCGAACTCACGGTTAGACTATTCTCTACCGTCAGCTGTTCCCGTCGGCGACTGCTTGAGAACCATACGCGGCATAAATTCGATGTATCCTTTCACTGTCCCAACTACTGTCCTGCTGTTCGTCGTTCGCGTTTGTGCCCTCTTCGACAATAAAAATTTGTTGTTGTGTTCTTCTCTCTTTCCTGGCTTGCAGTCTTTGCCAACAGCATCATGGTGCCAATTGCATCCGAAGCCATGGCGATTGGCGCCACGAACTACTGCATGATACGTCCTGGGGAGGTTTACATGAAGATACTTACATTCATTCCCTTCGCACACGAAACTTTGGTCTTTTTTGCGTCATCTTGGGCGTTTATACGTAGGTCATACGTGGATGTAAGCATCAAGAACGGAATCAGAGTTATGATATTGGGAAGGCATCTGCCAGCGTTTTCAAAGTCGATTTTGCATGGCGGTCAAGCTTACTTCCTGTGAATAAAATTTCCTTCGAACGATTGTAGGATGCTAATTCGCCTATAAGGGGTTGCCAAATATTCGCCCTCACGTACACTGTGTTGTTCTATACCAGTTCTTCCCCCATCCTCGTCGCCTTATTCGCTTCACCTACGTTCGTTCTGGTGGCCATCATGTCCTGCCACGTCTACAGAAGTGTCCGGTTCGGATTATACAGCGTTTGTCGAGTCACGGACTCGGACCGGCACTAGTAGGTTCAATCATTTCGTCAGGTGAACCACGATTTCAAGAACGTCAAGCCCAAACTTTCGAATTGGTCAATACCAAGACGAATTTTAGGGTCGATCTGCAAACTGCAAGGGTAGACTAATTAAACGTCATGAGAACAAATGGCATTTGCTTGTAAGTTGTAACCAACCAACCACACCCCGGATCCCAGGAGAGAAAGCAACTCAATATGCGTAGAAAGCCGCTTCAGCGGTGCATCTTTGTCGTAAATTGCTTGTAGCACGTCGATCTGCAGAATCAAAAAAAAAATCAAAAAAAAAGAGTGAAGTGGACAAATTCCAATTGGGGAATGAAGCTAACATTTTGGAATCGCACGCCAATTTCCAATAGAGGAAAGAGAGTCTGAACAGGTTTGAAATTCCAGATGGAGCAGGTTAAATGGGTGACTTCCCATACCACTATCTTGAAATAATATCTCTAAATTTCCATTTCTCACGACCTTGAATGGAATTTTTGTCCAGCTAAGGGAATTGATGGTGGCGTTTTAGAAATAGGTATTCAAGATAGCGTTACGGGAAGTCACCCAATGGCTATCATTGTCAAAAGTTTAAATTGAAATTGGGGCTCTACGTCAGTTACATAACAACCAACCGCACAACTAATGTTGCATACATGGCAAAACCAAAAAAAAACGAAGAAAACAAAAAAAAAGAACTACGACCTTGAAAGATTTTGATATTGCACATTCACACTCTCATACTCTTTCTGGAATATCCAATCTCTTTCTTGTACCATCCACCTATCAACCAGCCCCATCAGTGAGAGCGAGCGAGAAGGAGAGTTTAAATGAAAGTTGGAAAGAAGAAAAAAAAAGCTCACGCCATCAGCTCATTCGAATAATCCCTGATAATCCCCACCGACTCGGCGTCCAAATTCGTCTGTGTGACCATCTGGGAGAGGTTAACTAATAACATCCATTAGCCTCAGAAACCCTAAAAAAGCACGTAAAAACTCACCCAACATCCTCAACAAATGCTCCGCGCCATAAATCAAACTCATTGGTCGCTCCTGTCCAACCACCACATGGCCTCCAGTCCAATACTGCCTTTTTATAGTCGCGTATTGGATCCTTTCGAAGCGGTACAGGAGACAGCTCCCGAGGGCGCGGTCAAAGTAGGTTTGAAGGCCGTCGGCGATGGTCGTTGATACTAGTCGGGGTTCTTTGAGGCTGTGTGTGGGGTGAGAATGAGAGATTTGGAAGGAGGGGGAGACATACGAGGGAGGTTGAGTCTTTTTGACGTGTTCTGCAAATTGAGAGAGGAGTTCGGCGACGTTTGGGGAACGAGGAAGTGTTAAAAGCTAGATATTGTTAGAAAGGTTTGTCAGAAATGCAAGAACAATACTTTTCAGTGAGGGGGAAAAAGAGGAAAGGAACGAAGGCAGAACAAAAAACCAACAAACTTGATTATTCTTTGTGACTGCCTCCCAGTCATCCACTAATTTAGCTTTCAAAACCTCTGGAATAGAAAGTTTCATCTCTGGTTTTTTGTTCCCGTCATCCTGTTTTTTTTAAAAGCCTCATCAGTATGAATAATACACAACTTGCAGAGAGAAATAAATTACCTCTTCTCTCCCTCTTTTCACACCCCTCCCCTCCTTCCTCCTCGTTCCAACACCTTCCTTACTCACCCCTCCAACCCCACCTGCTCCCGCTCCTGCCATCGCAGCCCCCTTTCCCTTCGACCCAGCTCCTCCCCCACTCCCAGCACCACCACCCACACTCCCACCCCCAGCACCAGCACCAGGGACGGAAAGGTGCAGCGTCTTTTGGAGTGCAAGGTTGGTATCGGAGATTTTTAGCAGTCGGTTGGGCGGTACCCATTCGTCCCATCTGTGCAAGAAGAAAATTGGGTGGTCAAAAAATGAGTTTTGGGAGAAAGATGGAAGAGAGAGAAGGTGAGAACGAAGAAAGGAGTGTATCGAGGTCCACCACTGGACCAATTAAAAAAATGAAAACACTCACGTCTGCTTCCACCCTTTATAATGAACTAAATAATGCACCCCAACCGCACCCGTCACCGTAGTCGTCTCGTCAAACACCTTGACTTTCATCACCTTGGCCTCGTAGATCAACGGACCGTGATAGCATAGCACCCTTTCATTCGTGATGTAGGTTTCTTCAGAGGAGGAAAGCAAGGCCGAGTTCGAAGTGCCAGGGTTTGAATGAGAGTTCAAAGTGGACGTGGAAGTGGATGGATTAGATGAAGTGGCGTTAGGAGCTGGCTGTCCATGTGCGTCCGCGTTGGAGGTGGGGATGGTTGAGTTTGACATGGTATAGTCGTTCAACGGGTCTCACTCGGAAAATCAAAATTGGCCAAGCCGAGATGCCTCAATTTCGCACAAATGTTATTCTCTATTATACCCACTGAGATCTCGACGGTAAGAATGTCCTTTAAATTTATCTACAATTTACAAGGCCAGTGCGCCTTAATAATAGCCCGTAGGCGATAACGCAAAGGTTCTGCGGGAAACTTGAGTCATGCTCTCAGAGTATTTTGTCTCGCCGACACTGCGACCACAAAAACCGAGATAATGTACACCGGAGTAAATGCTTGGAAGATGTCGTGACTGAATCTGAACAGGATCGCGAAACACTAAACATTTGCTAACAGGCCTTGTGCATAGCTGACGTTCTTTATATAACGCTGTTACGTTATTTCCTCGACTCATCCGTAACACTGTAAAGAGTTGTATGGTAGAGTCTCATTACACGTGTACACAACTGGGTTGGTAGGCCAAATCGTCGACAGGTATATGCATAGACCATAGTAAAAACTTGCGTCACACCCAGCTTGGGGCTGGGAAACAGCTAGGATAGCACATTTCATACGAACCCTAACTTCTATAGGTGATTTAATTGTCTTCCACTTCTACAATCAGCGGGGTGATGTTATCGAGCTCTGCCTCCTGCTGCGCAGGCAACGTCACGTCCTCGCCTCGCTCCCCGTGGCGCTCCCAACTGTCAAGGTCCATTCCGTAGTAGCTGTCCTCCCCAAGATAGTTGCCACGGTCCTCACCCTTTCCCTTGTCCTCGTCAGGAATTGAGACTTCGGGCTCATCTAGAATGAAGGTGGAAATTTGGGGGTAGCAAGGTGTCCAGTCAAGTGGTCTACTGTCTGGGGTGTAGCCCATCCTCTCAGCCAGACTCGCAAATGAACGCCTGACTGACGCGTGGTCAGGGAGCTGGTCAAAATTCAGGGAGCGGCTATCTGTGAGCAGTTTGCCAAATTCATTTGGAAAACCGAAAGATAAAATCGGGCCTGAACAAAAACGTTTCATGCGATGGACAATCTCCTGCGAATGCAGCGGAGACTCCAGGCGCGGACGGGGTTTCCAAGGCAGGTTTCCCCGAAGAAGGAAGAGGGCGACGAGGGCCAAGGACTCGATATCATCGCGCGGAGCAAGCTCTTCAGAGGCGTTGGATAAAAATAAGAACGGGACACCACTGCTAGAGAACGTGTGCACTAACCTATTCCACTGTGAGAATTCAGACTTGCCCAGTAAAGGGATCCAACAATGTGTCGACGATGCTTGAGTGGATTGTACTTGCTCGGTTGGCCACGGGAAAAGGGTTTAGAGATACCGAAGTCAATGATTTTGATTGTCGATGGATCATCAAGTGCGCAAAGAAGGTTCTCAGGCTTGATGTCACGATGCACAATGCCGAGCGAGTGGATGTGCTGCAATGCTGCGAGCTGCCAACATTGTTCAGGTACTATATGAAACCCGGATTCAGATTCTACGCACTGCTTGATCTACGACTCGAATGACAGTCGTCACCATCACACCAGCAGCACCCTTCTGCTGCTCTGCTATGCTTGGTCCCAGAAGCTCCATAGCCATGTACTCGAAATGGTCCAGTTGAACGTACCCATATACAACGGGAATAGCGGCTTGACCTTTCAGCAATTGCAGCACACGGGTCTCGTGTCGGAGAGTAGGTCGCTTCACCGTCTTTGAGACACGCGATTTCTTGACAGCCACTTGTCTTCCGGACCCTTTGTCAGTCGCTTTGAGCACATAGCACTGTTCATTGCTGGAGATGAGCGACCAGACAGACTTGTGAGCTCACATAGGCGCCATGTCCGAGCACTGCTTCACCATAAGGCGCGAGCTTGTATCTCAACGCAAAAATCGTCATAGTGGTTGTGGTGTGGGCTGGTGTGGGCCTGACGTTGAATGCGATTAAGCGTAGATCAAGAGGCACACTTTTCGAATCACAGGAGCGACTTCTTCTTTAAAACTCCGCTACGCTTTGTTGCATGATTCGAATGTAGCCCAATGTTTCTTGTGTACTCTCAGAACTCGAGTTCTTGGTATTGGGATTTTTGTTATTAATTCAGATTCGTACCCACTCATTGTTCTTGGGAAAGTTCAAAAGGCCTGTAGTATGGAAAGCAAGACTGGTGTGGCAGAAGTATCAAACAGCACTTTTAAATCCTATTCTGTGAGTTAAACTTTATAAAGTTTACCTAAACAAGGAACAAATGTTACATTCACAAGGAAAGTAAAAATATTTGATCTACGCACGTCGCAAAATGCTTCATTTGTTTAAATTTAATTCCGAATGGTGCGTGTATTGACAAGTCGCTAGCGTGGTCATGGGGCGGCCGCAAGGTTATGGGCCGTTGAAGACACAAAATTTACGGCAATTGTTTCGATGAGCGCTCAGGTCCCACCTTACCTCCGTCGTCCGTTTATTGTGGTTAGCGGCGCTCTTCGACAATAATATCATAAGTTCCATGCCCATCGGGAAATGTGTTTGTCGTCTGATATAAAGTGCCAGACTTCAACGGACGAACGAATACACCTCTACTTCATCCCGAATAACAGAGGTTCCGATGTCTTTTGATGCCTTCAATGAAAGACCGCAGTTGGAATTCCGAACTGCATCACAGAAAACCCCCTTCAAGGACAAGGATTCGCCCACACGCATCTCAAAACCATTGGAACTTTTAAGACCGTCTTATGATGTGGTTGTTATAGGGAGTGGTTACGGCGGCGGTGTTGCGGCTAGTCGTATGGCTCGAGGGGGACAATCTGTCTGTGTTCTAGAACGAGGGAGAGAGAGATGGCGTATGTCCTGAATGTCGTCTGTGTTTTGCTTTTCTGCTAACGGATTTCATTAGCTGGAGAGTACCCGGATCATCTTTTTGCAGCCACCTCTCAAATTCACATTCAAGGCCAATTCACGCCTGGCAATACGAGAGGCACGTATATAGAGAAGGGTGATCCTCTGGGCATGTTTAGAATCACACTGGGAGAAGGTAATTGGCTTGGAATCTGCGAAGATAGTTACACCAACTAATTATTGACTCACAGGCCAGAACGTCATCACTGGTAATGGTAAATACAATGCCACCCAAATTTTGGAAGACTTCTCATGTTAAAACCGTACAGGTCTAGGAGGGACTAGTCTAATGAACGCAAACATTTTTTTGAAAGCCGACAAGAAGTCACTGCAATTGAGTGAGTGGCCTCCAGAGATTAGGAGCGACCCGAGCATTCTTGATAAATGTAAGCATTGCTTAACGCGGGATTATCGTTCCTTCTGAAACGATCCTTGATTGCAGACTACGAACGAGCAGCGTCTGTGCTGCAGCCAGTTCCATATCCTACCACTTATCCCAGACTTGCAAAGTTGGATCTCCTTCAAAGCCAAGCCGAGCTACTGGGGTTTGGAGACAAATTTTATCGTCCGCCTCAAACCACTCGATTTGAGGATGGCCCAAATTCAACTGGTGTATTGATGCACGCGAGCACTGGTAGCGGTAACGACACTACTGGGGTGAACGACGGGAGCAAAACTACTACATTGGTGACTTACTTGAGTGACGCGTGGAACTGGGGCGCTGAGATGTAATGTCGCACTTACACGTCTTTGTTGTTCACACAGCTCACTCGTGTTCGACAGATTTTGCGAATGCGAAGTCAAATACATCAAAAAGGCTCCAACAGGCGACGGCTACATCGTATACTTTGCTTGGCATGGGTCAGGTCGTCGAGAGTTCTCGCGTGTTTTCGAGCAAGACCTCATGTGGGTTCATGCGAAGAAGTTTGTTTTTCTTGGCGCGGGCACTCTAGGGACCACTGAAATCCTACTACGAAGCAAGCAAGTTGGATTACCCATGTCTGACCAGGTCGGGACGCGCATGAGTGGTAATGGGGACATATTAGGTTTCGGATACAATGCAGACGTCGTGGCTAATGCCGTGGCAAAGGCACATCCCGATCCAACTCATCCTGTCGGACCTACCATCACCGGAATCATCGACTGCAGGGATCAAGATAACGCCTTGGATGGTTTCGTCATTGAGGAAGGGGCTGTTCCTTCGGCATTAGTTCCAGGTCTACAGTTGTTACTTGAAGCTACGCCAGGCAAAATATATCCTGAACTTGGTTCAAGATTGCAACAATACATTCGTCGCAAGTTGAGTTGGGTATTCGGCCCATACAATCCCGGTGGGAGTATCGAGAGAACGCAAATCTACCTCATCATGAGCCATGACAGCAACCAGGCAAACTTGGTTCTCAATGAAAACGGCAAGCCGGTCATACGTTGGAGGGGAGTCGGAAGGAGCGAACATGTAAAGTACTTGAATAATCTGTTGGCTAAGGCGACGAATTTAGTTGGTGGTACGTTTGTGAATAACCCGTTTTTCGCGGCTCTCGGTGAACAAGAGGTCAGTCGAGCAGCGCTGTTAAACTTTTAATTAATTCCTAACTGGCCTCTATAGGCGACGGTTCATCCTGTCGGTGGGGCAGATCTTAGTGCTGATGGTACCGCCGACGAGGGTGCCACAACCTCCTGTGGTGAGCTCTTGACCGGGCGTGGGAAAGAATACCACGACGGCATCGTCTGTGTTGACGGCAGCGTCATCCCAGCCGCACTGGGCGTCAATCCTTTCGCAACTATAACTGCTCTAGCGGAGCGTAGCGTGGAGAACGTGGCTGCGAAGAAACACATCAAGATCGATTATGAGACGAAGAATGGACTGCTCAAATTAAATGGCCCCCCGGCGAAAAACCTCGCGTTGACACCCGATCTGGCATCGGCATATAAGATTGTTGAGGATGCTAGGGTAAACAAGGTCGTAGGCACCGGATTCACCGAAGTTATGGAGGGTTATATATACGCTGGAGGTGATATCAAGGACTTCAAGGTGGCTGAAAATGTTGCGAGAGGTAATTCGAGTTTAACTCGGTTCTTCTTAAGTATCAATGCATGGGACTTGGACCAGCGTAAGACCTATTCATTTTGTTGGAATTTTAGAAAAATAAGGAACTGAACGTTTACAGTCATCCAACGACCTGATCATCCAGCCATGCTGACGGGGACTTTCACTTGTGGTGCACTCAGTAGAGATCCATTTTTAGTACTCCAAGGGAAGTTCCAAGTCTTCAACGACGGTCCTCGCACTCCCGACACTCGGAATTTTTCATATGGTTTTGATTTGATCAGCACTACTGGGGAGATACTCCGTTTCAACGGCCGAAAAATAGTCGATCCATCTGCCACACTTTCACTAGGCCGAACATGGAGTGCTACTTCGACACTCTATACCACCATCACACGAGCACGAGACAATGTGACACTGGGGCGCGGAGTTCTTCACGTCAACCCCTTGGACTTTGTAACTGAAATGAAGACACTTGCTTCCACCGGAGCCAGTTGGTCTGAGAGGACCAAAAACTCGCTTCGATATCTGACGTATTTCGGTTCCATGACTACGAACGCGCTTTTTTCACCTTTCACTGCGTTGGCGTGGCCCGGTTTGTCAGCAGCAGGACGGGTTGGCGAGACACCCCCCACAGAATTGTGTCTGTTGTGGCCTCTGACGGAGTGGAGTCCCCAGTGCATATATGGAACCCTGATGGGAAGGCGCAGCCACAGCTGGACCCAGATGTGCCCGTGCTCTTTTTACCAGGCGCCGCCGTCGACCAGGGTATTTTTGCCATGCCTACGATCAAGCTTAACGCGATCGAATATTTCACAGGCCTCGGCGCGACTTGTTTCGTCGTCACCCATCGGGTTGGGCTAACAGAAGTAGCCAAGGCCGGTTGGACAATCTACGACGCTCGGCTAGATATTGTGGCTGCGTTGGATCTTATCGCAAAGCGATACCCAGGCAAGAAAGTGTACATTGTAGCGCATTGTGCTGGATCTGTCGATTGGGCTCTTGGATGGTACCATACCCGCTGACCGTATCCGAGGCATCACGGTATCCAACGTGTTCATGCACCCCAAGTTCGCGAGAGTGAACATGATCAAGGCGTCGGCTCCGATTTCCTTGAGCATGATGTACGAAAAGTTAGAAGGGCAATGGTTCTCGTGCACCAGCGATAAAGATGACGATCTCGTTCAACAGTTTTTGAACCAGATTTTGAGATTCTACCCGGTTGACTCTCGGAGGGAGATCTATAACTCTGTCATCTGCCATCGGAGCTAGTTTTTGGCTGGTATGTTTTCGATGAGAAACCTGACTCTGTGGACTTTTTTGATCTTAACTGAGTGGTGTAGGTTTTGGACACATCGCAACCTCAAATCTGCAACTCACTCTATGCTGTCCGACATCCTTGGAGGAGTGTCAATGCCTTGCCTCAATCACCCTCTTCACATGGGCACTACTGCCATGGCGTCGACTTGGCCCTCACCAGACAAAGACCTCAACTCTCAGCCCGCCGTCCCATTAGTTAACGGAACTAACCTCGCTCGCCTAAGACAAATACCCATCTATTTCTTCTCCGGGAGCGAGAACGCCGTCTTTACGCCTGAGGCTACGCTTGAAGGACAGTTATGAACGCGATGTTTTCGATGGGTTTGGTCATCTGGATTGTTAGATGGGAGAGAGGGCGGCAGATGTCTATTTGGCCGAGGGCGAAGCAGCATATGATAAAAGTTGGCAGGCGTTCGTCTGCTTAGGATATCCCCAGGACTGTATGGATGTATGTACAGTTAGTGACATCGCTAACAAGGCTTTATTCATACAAGTACCTATCACCGTTCATTTCTATTCGAGAGCAAATAGTGATTTAATTCCGAATCATGTCCAAATATTCATATCAGCACGTAAGTTCATTTTGTTCCTTGAAGCTGTCTTTATTGTCATACTTATTCGAGCAACAACAATAACCGGGCCTAACTGAATAATATTGTATCATCTGAGTCCTAGCAACACCGAGAATTCAAGTCCTTTTTGACAGACGTCACATTGACCTTGAGCTAGGTGGCAATGGTGAGTGTAACTCGTAAAGGCAAAAGCGTGATGTTATGATTACGAGGAATGGACACTCGTTGCAAAGACACTATATTAAACAACATAATAAATAGATAGGAGTCCAATGGATAAATAAAAAAATAGAAATGAAGCATGCAAACGGAGATCACTGGCACACACTCCTTCACCCCAGGGGATTTGCAAAATGAAAAGACTATATGCAGTTGCGTACTAATGCACATTTGTCGCCCCAATCAAATATGCCAAGTGGTCTTTACGCGCACGGTTGGTGGCATCAAGGTTCCCAGGCACATCGGGGAGAGCCTGAACGCCATATCCAATCAGGTAACTGATGAGGTCTTGGTCACCAAGCTTCTCGATGGCATTAGTGGAATCGAGTACAGGAAGGTTGTGCTGTCCGACAAGTTAGCGACTCATAATAAGAAACTTGAAACGACTTACAGGTTCCTCCGTTGGGAGCTCACCATTCGCAAACGGGACAATCGAGAGAGGTACAACAGTGCCATCGGTACGACTTCGATTTAAAAACTGAGAATGAGGATGGTCCTGATTGGTCACTGCAAGATGAGGTGAAATATAAGACTAACCTTCCGAAAATCCAATGTAACCTCAGCCCTGATTCCTCGTATCAAAACAGCAGCAAACTCGTGGAATGCTGCCTGGATCGCTGGTTGAAACCATGGTGGTGCCACTGCCGTAAGTCTAGTAAATATGGGACTGGCAGAGTATAAGGTATTGTATTACCTTGAGGAACAGCCGCAGCTGTTGCCTGCGTGAGAATAGCATGTTCGTAGGTTGCGGCTGAAACGAGGTCATCCGGAGTGCATTTTACGGTCGAGGATTTTTCAGCTGAAAAGATATTGACGTAAATGCCGGAGAACATGTACCATACTCACCAATGCTGACTCCTACATCCTGGCGAAACCTTAACGCAAGCAAGAATGTCGTCTCTCGTAGGTGGAAAAGCAGCCGGAGCCGGAACGATCACGTCATTGTCATGTGGCTGGGCAGGTGGTGGGATGAGAACAGGATTAACGGCTGGCGCGGCCATTGCGGGCTTAAGAAACTGTGTGGAACGAGAGCGATACTTACATATGTACAAGGAGGAGGCTACCAGGACAACGGAGTGCGGAGTCGGACGGACCGCTTGAGAATTTCACCAGGAACTCGACAATCGAAAATTTATTTTTAGGGATTTGCTATGTGCCCGCATTGGTTCCTGACAGCAGGAACTGGAGGTTTTCTTCAATTTCAATAAGACTTTCCTGGCTTACAATAGAAGAATAAGAAAACAACATTTGGCGTACAATTGCGGTCGCGAACTTCACCGTAAACAGAGTCGGACTCCTCTTGGTCACCGCCAGCTGAAACAGATGTGATGAGTTTGTTTGACGAACGATAACCGACTTCACCTCAATTGGCGAGATCCTCCAGCTGGTCTCCCTCCCCCAACATCAACCATTTGCTGCTTGACGCAGACTACCTGTTGAGAATTCGTTATATCATTTCCATTCTTTATTTTTCATTATGAAGCTTTCCATCTTTCTTCTATGGTCTGTAGTTTTGTTCGGAAATGTCATCGGCGCACCCATGGATCATTCTTCTGGTATGTCTGAGCTATTCAACGAGCTTTGTCATTGATCATTTAGCCTTGTCGAAAGGTTTCGTCTCATGTACAATGTGCAAAGGGTCGATTGACCCGAACAAATATATTAACCATGTCTTAAGTGATCCTTGCCGGTCTGCCGTGAGTACTAGTAGTGGCGTCCATATGGACGCAGAAACTAAAACCCACCATTCAGACACCCGCCAAGGCACAGTGTATTGCGAAGGCTGGCAGACGCTATTTCATAACCTGTCCGGTCGAAGGCTGCAAGCATCCACAAGGACCAGATGGCCCCTATACAAAGGAACTCTTCAAAACCCATTTTACAAAGCCCATGTGAGTATATCTCATTTTTTTTTTTGTCCCCTGCGCATTTATGATGTCACCAGCTTGTCGGAACTCCCCAATTTCATTGCCCTTTCCCTCCATGCGATCACAATTTCGAATCCAGTAAACTTTTATTAGCACATCTCAGACTGAACCACGATGATCACCTGGCCGGCTTGTTAACCAAACACAAAAAATCAGAGCTCTTGACTCTGAGACATCGTACTCACCCACGTTGAGCCCCTTTTGTGCCCACCGGCGCCTCCAGCTGGACATATCGAGCCTCCGATTTGATCTATTTTCTCTATTTATGTCGTCAGTGTCAATAAATGTTAATACTGTGATTTTTTTGAATTGGGATATTGTTTTATTTTTGCCACTATGTAGTACCGAACACTGTGCCTCTCCGGTCGCCGAGGAAAACTTGAATGCCAAGTCTATTTCCTGAAGGACATCTACGATTTAAAGACGCTCTTCGTCACGTTGACGAACGTTGGTTTCTCGCAGATCCCGCTCCACATTATGGGCGGCTCTCTGACCGAAGTCGGCCCATGATGTGTTGAGAACGTGGTCTCCGGAAACTTTGATTACCCTCTTGCAGTCAATGTAACTGAGGTTGAAGATTTTTGCATTGCAACGAAGTAAAGGGTCGATGTAGATTATGTATGACTGTCCTTCGAGGGCTTGGTTCTGACTAGCATTTGTAATCTCAAGACCCTTTTGTAGTTTTTGTAGACCTTTCGCGACACCTAAGTGACTACCACTGACAATCATGCAAAATGCGATAAAATTCGTCTCTCGCTCAATTATTGACCATCGGTATTCGTCACCGCTTGGTAAGCCAGATTCCAGAGGTGCTCCGGACGGCATTATGCTTATCCTAGATGAAAGGACAACCTGGCCAGACTAAGATGTCATAAGCACTATTAGTATGATCAAACTTCTGTTACTAATTTCATATCCCCCTGTCGTAGCTCCCTCAGGAATAGTCAATATGTGGGACCTCACCGCGACACAGTACTACAACTTGGGATAGCCCATCCCTTGATTTAGCTGAATTGAAGGCTCTGGCCTTTGAAATTCAGGTAGGAATCTGCGAGTCCTGATGACCAAGCCTTGGAACATTTTATTATTATAAGAGTTCCGCAGTCCGCGCTCGGTCGCAATAAAGTGGGGAAAGCATAAGCGCTGGCTGAACTGGGCCTATGATAGGATATCACATTCTCTGATCGACTAATCGGAACAGTATTACTGAGTGGAGTTTTTGCTAAATCTGGAACCGTAACTTTTTCGCCGCCCCGATGTCCAAGGGTCATCGTCATATGTGCTCCGACACTGCCCGGACTCCATTACGTGGTATAAAATGCATAGCTGAGGTCTGAATGTTAACATTGAACTTCACTTCTGCGTTATTACACCTCATTTAAACACTTTCGATATCTCTAAACGATAATGTCGGACAAGAACGAGCAGAAATTCACTACCTTGCCGCACCCTGCCGTATGCCGTCTTAGTTTGATCGAGCTGTACTTATCGTCTGACACCTTTCTCAGAAAACCAACAAGCCTGCGGATCTTCAGCCATCTGACCAGCTGCACCGTGCTGGAGGGATCGGAGTTTTCAATAATCCTGGCCCCTTTATCCCAAGCGATGAAGTGAAGAAGAATTTGCCCCCGGCAGCGGTAAGTTGAGGATGCATTACATGGGCATTGATTGATTTTAAAATGGAATAGACCCGAGAAGAGCTGCAGGCTCGTCAGGCAGAACTTAACGCCCTTCACTCTACGGAGGTGGAGAGTAATAAAACTGGAAAATGATAATATGTTCCAGTCAATGAAATCTTGGGGCCCCAGTCGCTGTCACACAAGAACTTGTATTTTCGCTTATGTATGCTCGAAAATAGATTGCACCTTGAATGCCCGAATAACTCATTGGCCATAGCTGTCAAAGTGAGGTTTTAAAAAAGCAGTTTTAAAATATGTATATATTAGATCGAGATCAAAGGTCGCTGAGAAATTAGGGCATTCAAACCAGCGAACCCGGAGTCGTACTACTCAAGACACCTATATCTCCGGAAGGGGACCTTGGGATGCTCGCTCCATGTCTTTAATTTCTGCACGGAACTCACGGTCGATGTTTGCCAGAAGGCTGCTTGGACATCTACAGATGCCCATATGACAACCACAGTGCATGTAACTCTTGCTGTCGGCATCGACGGACGGGCTTTGATTGGCACAGCAAAGTCTGGCAATGGTTTCCCAATCAAATTCGGGATGCGCCCTAAGTTCAGCTGTTTTCAGGGGACCTTGCCGAAGAAGACGGGAATATGCAGTTTTAAGCCAGCTAACAACGTGATACTTCTTGGCAAGTAAAGCAAGTTCTTTGGCGCCTTGTTTCTCTACCCAGCCACTGACATCCAGTGCATGAATCGCCTTGCTTCGTATCTAGAGTATGTGTCATGTCAAAAAATCGCAAGTCTCGGGGTAAACAGAACATCTAACCTCATCGAACATCCACATCGTTGAAAGATCGAGTGCACCCAACCAGTCTTCATCGGTGGTGGAACGCCCACTGCGCAAGTGTCGGCATGGAAAGAATGGGAACATTCAATTGACGATCTGAATTTACCTGAACGGATACATAACGCGCAGGAATCCTTTGAAATAAGCTTCATTTACATGCAAGACAATTGGATTTTCATCTCGCGATCCCTCAATATCTTTCGAATTATTTTCATTTATCGGCAAGGTAAACATGGAATTGAAGATCGTCTCAGGAACCTCAAATCCGTGCTTCGGAACACGAAAGATGGTGTTGCCGACCTACGGAGAATTATCGTTGACACCGATGAACCAACAAAGTGAGATTTAGACACATACGCACTTGGAACACGATAACTTTGAAGTAAAACTCCGCATCAGGAGTGGGTTGTAATGCAACACTTTGGGAATTCGTAGTAGAGGCAATGGACTCCAGGTTTTCGGGGATAATGGTTTCAGCCATCACAGTGGAAGGAGAGAAGAGTACTCACGCCCAGATCTCATCAGGAAAATATCAATTTTGCTTTATCAATGCTTAGGCATGCTTGGCGTGTGCTTAATGAGGCTTAATGACTGTTCTAAGCACTTTTAAGCAAAAAGTC
>QDKV01004987.1_pt1 | contig 21102 bp, 25 predicted proteins | sample 1861101 | NCBI WGS metagenome assembly QDKV01 (sample SAMN04275158, study PRJNA302643) | Fungus metagenome, whole genome shotgun sequencing project. | isolation source: fruitbody | host: Mallocybe terrigena | place: Sweden | collected 2013 | reverse complement strand
CTGAGTTTCGAATATACGTTGCTTAGGGCAGGTCGAAGGAGTGGGAAAACATTAAGGCACCAGTTTACCCAGCCGGCTAACTGTTGCCAGCTGCGGACATTCCTCTTTCCCTTCCACAATATCCACTCCTCTAGCTCATCCTTCAGCTTTTGAAGAGACTCTGATGGAAGCGTATACAGCATCTGGTTCGGATCTACCTGAATCCCAATGATCGGGATTGATGGCCCACTGACTTGTTTTCGTTCCTCATGTGGAATCCCAAGGTCATCCCACAAGGAAAGCAGGCGGGCTTGTGGAGACGGTAAGTGCTTTTGGTATGGCGCATAAAAGGTCAAGTCGTCTTTCGTCATACATCCCGAGGAATCGTCAAGATAAGTGGTGATGAACGAGACGTCTCGTCGTCTTTCGGCAATCCAGGAGACGAGGCTGTTAAACGCGATGAAAATCGCAGGAGACGCGGAGCTCCCAAAGACTATGCATCTGTCGACGTGAACGTCAGTCCCTGTAAGGGCGACTGTCGGGTCGGAAGCGGAAGCGAGCCGAAAATAGAAAATACTTCGGAAGTCGCAACTAACCTCAGAAGACTGACAGGATGTCCAAAGTAAATATATTATCAATCATGATTAGTACAATCAAACCTTACCTGACAGGATGTCCAAAGAGAACAAGATGGGAACATTCCTGTCAGATAGGTAATTATATATACCTAAATGAGGTGATGGGGAAAATAAATGAAATATGGCGTGATGGGAAAAATGATAAAAGTCACGCCATGTGAAAATAAAAATAAAATAAAATAAGAACTACTTCGGAAGACGAACCGGGGAGCGGAAGAGGCTTCCGCTAGTTGACTCAATTAAGAGGACTAGCGGAAGACGAACCGTCGCGGGAAAACTTTCGGAAGTCGTCGGAAGACCTAGGAAGGTGGACTGGAATGTCCCCTTACACCGATCCTGCCCCGAGAACCTGATATTTCGGGTTTGTAAATCTTGTATTTTCCTGGCCCTCCATAAGGAGCACTTGGGCGGACAGGTTCGAACTGAAACCCATCTCTGGCGCGTTGTTGGCGGTAGGTCTTGAGGTTTTCAACTTGGGCGATTCACAGTTTCTCACTTATCTGGAACAGTTCCCTTGCAAGTTGCAACAAGGATGTCGGAATTCCAATCCGAGGATTTGAGATTGAGGGACAACCCATTGACATTCGCCTGGTCTGTCCGGCAGTTGACGAAGGTTGTGTACAGAAAGGCTTGGAATGCACAAATAGCAGGTAGGTAAGCTACAGTGTAGCGTCCGAACGGTCTACCGAACGGGTACAGTGTACCCGTCTTACACGGTTCGGTAGAACCCCACCGAATAGGCTATAATTAGGCAGGGCCTGGCCGGGCTACACTGTAACCGTATCAAACCATTCGCCAGACGGGTCCGGACGTATATTTGACTGGATCCGGACTCCCCTGAGAATGCAATATGACCATAAGCCGAACTCGGGATCAATACAACCATGTACGTAGATACCCGAATTCCATAAAAATCCCAATCTGAGTAACACATCCCAATCCCGAGAAAATTTAAATTGAGCCATTTCTAGTATTAGGGATGAAGTACAAATGCAGATTAACAATACTCATAATCCGAATCCGACCCGAGTTTGATATAATATATAATATGAATCCACCCGAGTCTTACATACGATATATCTGAAACTTATCCAAGGCTATCTTCTATCTCATTAAAGAAATGTAGCCCGACACACAAAAATTACAGCACTTCACAATTAGAAGCATACATAACACAGATAAATGAATTTATCAACAATAGTCCGAGTCCGAGTCCGACCCGAGTTTGATATATTATGCATCATTAAAGTCTTAAATACGATCGGATCTGATACAAGGCTATTTATATGTTATTACAGAAATACAACCCGACACACATAAACATCATAAAATCATTAACAGTGCTCATACAAAGGTGCTCCGATTACTAATTCTCGGAACTCATTGATTCCGGATATTATTCCCGATTCCACCCCCCCCAGACTTCAGCTCCCATCTACCATTTCTCAAGACATAATTGTCCAATTCACCCTTATCGATTGCACTAATTGGGGAACAAATTTCATGACTGACCAAGTTGTCAATACGGGTACGGATTGCAGCAAAAGCCTTTGAAGCCGAATCGGCTTTTTGGACCCGTTCCACCTCGGCCAAAAACAGACGATGAGCTGCATCTTTGTAGCTGATCCCTAAGGTATCTTGCAGAGCCTTTACTTCTGCATGAAGAAAATGAAGCTCTCGCTGAGACGGTCCCTTATTTCCGAATGATAAAACCAAAAAACAGATGTAAGTCGGGTTCGGACTTATTTCGGAAATGGAAACACACCGGGTCAACCCGTGCCTGAAGTAGGCTTCCTTCCCCCACAGGAGTGTCATATAGTCTCGTGGTTACATTGGGCTTAATATTTCCCATATTAATTGTCGAAATCCGCATTTGTTATGAGTGAACAAAAGTAGGATAGGAAGGTCGGATACAGTCCACATGTCAGTCGGGTTTAGACAAACGTCCGAATGACATCGAAATAATAAAATATATGGAATCTCCTGTCAGATTTTATGTCATTCACAAGTCGAGTACATACACCACCTGGCATTTCCAGAGCCTCTGAAAAGTCCGGTTTCAGGACTGACGACAAAGTGTATCCTGACCCTTTGAGGGCATCCGGGATCACGAAAGAATGGTCGTCTTGAGTTCCATACCCCGGCCTTACATTCAATTTATCCCTCTTCCCTGCATCTACAGACTCCGTGTGGTGGTCTCTGTCCATTGGAAATCAGGCAGAGCGTGGTTTTTTCCGAAGATAAACTAATCTATTGATTAGCCGGATTCGGGAATGTCATTGTGTGACATAATCCGACATCACATGCCGCAATGGCCACGTAGAATTTCCCATCAATTCCACTTCCGACCTCTTTTTCAAACCACAACATGCAGCAAGCAACCACGACCCCCGCCGCCTTGAAACCCGAACAGATCCGCCGTCGCATTGTTGATCACGACAGTCAAGTAAGACAGGGGTTAGAAGACGGAACCATCCGGCAGGTTATGAGACGCCTCGGGCCATCTTTGGTGAGTCGGCAATTTTTTCATGTTTAAATACTCATTATTTCACAGGTACAACTTTTTGCCTACCAGCATGGCACGCCTGAGGAACATGCGGCGTTTCCACGCCGCATGTTCCTTTACAATTTTGTTCGATCGTGGAACTCGGCCGACTTGCGACAGGCCCCGGATTTCATCGAGCGGCAACTCGAAATAATGCAAGATTTCGACGATCAGCAGTCCCAAATTGCAGTACCTATGGCCCCCCTTCCCCCTGCTCCCACTGCCGCTACCTCTGCCCGCCCTCCCCCTCCTACTGCCGTTGCCTTTGCCCCCCCTCCCAACCCAGTCCGACCTCAACCCCGACCAATCCCCCCCACAGGCGAGGTACCGGCCGTTGCTGGACCTTCCCGACGAACTGCCCCCAGGCCCGGCCCCAAGCCTGTACCCGAAGTACAGGCCATTCCTGGCCCTTCCCGACGAACTGCCCCCAAGCCCGGCCCCATACCCGTACCCGAGGTGCAGGCCGTTGCTGGTCCATCCCGACGAACTGCCCCCAAGCCCGTCCCCAAGCCCGTCCCCAAGCCCGTCTCAAAGCCCGCATCCACTGCGGTCCAAGCTCCTCCCCCGTATACGACGGCGCTCCCGAGGAGAAGGGTGGAGGTGGTGATGCCGCCGAGGAAATTTAGAGAGATTGAAGAGGAGCAGGAGGAGGAGGAGGAGGAGGAGGAGGAGGAGGAAAGCGATGTGGAAAAAGAGGGGGAGGATGAGGACGAGGATAATGGATCGGGATCGGGATCGGGGATGATTCAGGGGGATTTGTATAATCCCCCATGTGGAAAGTGTGGAAAGACAGGGAGAGATTGCGAAAGAGGAGAGGGAGGGGGGGCCTGCCTCTCTTGTAAATCAAAAAAGTACAAGTGTGAGTATGCGAGCAGGAAGAGGGAACGTGAGGAGGAGGTACAGAAGAAGAGGAAGCCGGGCAAGGCAGGCGGGAAGTTGGCTCCCGAGCCCGATGTCCGAGTCAAGGTGGAGCCGAGTCGGAAGAAGCCAACAAAGCCCAAGCCAGCACCACGGGTTACGTCGAAAAAGGGAAAGTTAAGGGCTGCGACTCGGAGCAAAGAGGTTTTGGAAGAAGAGGAGGAGGAACTGGAGAGTTCGGAGGAGCCCGAGCCCGAGCCAAAGTCAAAGCGGGCACGGACTCGGACCTACCTCAGTCGGGGTAAGTTTTTTAAATTAATTGTCATTTAAATTGAGTGCTGATTCTCATTCCCAGAAACCGACTCACGTATTGCCCGGCTCGAGGCCCAGGTTTCCAGTCTGACGGAAGGTGCACGGGAGACGGGTAGGGTTTCTGCCCGACTCGGATCGCTCGAGAAGCAGGTGGACCGGTTTACCGGTTCACTTGAGGGATTCCTGAGGCGAATCCAGATCGACGACACCCTCCGTGTCATGCCAGAACGTCGCCGTCTGGCTTCCGTCGAGGAGGAAGACCTGGACATGGAGGTCACCCCCGACTTCTTCGAGCCTCAAGACGTGCTGCTGGAGGATGTCGAAGATGCCGTCCGGGATTTCTCTGGACTCCCGAGCCCAGTCGTTGCAACGGCTACCACCCCCTCCGATTTCCAAGAAGATGCAAGAATGGAGGAGGCCAGTCATCCTGGCCCAGAACGGGTGACCACCGTCCCTCCCCCTCCCACTGCTGATGTTGCAATGGGGCCTCCCCCTCCCCTTGCCCCGCCGCCTCCGCCTCCTCCTGCCCTCAACCTCATCCCCCCGACACCGCACAATTCACAGGAATCCGCAGAGACGGGTGCGCAGAATCCGGTCCAACCTCCCGACCCCGATTTGATCCGGCCGACCTCTCCGCCTGCAACTGCCCTCACACCGCCCCCCGTTCTGCCCACACAGCCGCCGCCAGTTCGTCGGGGGCGTAGCCGACCCCCCCTCGCTTCAGAACTGGCCGCTGGGTTGAGGGCCGAAATAGCCTCGAACTCCCTCTCCCCGACTGATGGTCCCATGACCCGAGCCCGGTCGCGCAGCAAGACACCGGCCTAACTGATTCAGAGTCGGGGGGGGGGGTTTTTAATGCACATTTTTATATTCGTTACGCGCTGGACACTCGGGGGACTTGACACCAAGTCCCTAAATTTGTATAAACGGGACTTATAAGTACACAAAATTGTATTTATAAGTCATATAATATTTATTACAACAAGACATTGTCCGAGGGGGAGTTATAGTATTTCAAAACACCGACCACATGGTTATTTTCCCGCTCTCCGTCTGACTCGGGTTCGGGTACCTCGGCCTAATATTTCTTGAGCTTCCAGCATGGCACGATCATCATCTGTCATAACTTTACGACGAGTGCTACGAGTAGAAGGATGTTTTAGCGGCAATTTGGTTACTTGACCTTCTTTCCCCAATAAACTCGATGATGTTGCATTGTCCGGACAAGGATCGGGATCGGGCTCGGTATTAGGCTTCGGATCGTGATCATGACCTGTATTCGGACAGCTTGCCCCCTGAATATTGTTCTCAATGTTCTGATGAGAATCATCCGTTTGGTGCAAAGGAGTGTCATGGAGAAGCAAAGGGTCAATGATATGATCTGGTATCACAATGGTACTGGCTGGTTGTGATGGTTTAGGGATTGGTCGGGGTCTAGGATAAAGTTGAATACTGGGTGGGTTCGGAGTCGGATCCACCTGTGGTGCCGATTGTGAGTCAAGTTTCTTGAGCCACGACCTGGGCACCTGATACTCGGGGAAGCCTTCATTTGGTCCATTGATGGGGCCATTCACCTCATATCCCAATTCCTTCAACTTAATTGCTTGACCCAAATCTATATTCACCAAGTCCGGCACCCGAGTCCGATTATCGACAATATGGGACACGGGATCGGGAGTGCTCGGGGATTGTCTTTGTGAGATTGTTAACAACCCCTCCAGTTGATCGACGGCCCTTTGCTTTCCCTTGTTCTTCGTCTGCCCTGCTTGTCCTTCCTGAGCTCCCACCTTTTGCTTTCCCTTGCTCTTCGTCCGCCCTGTTTGTCCTTCCTGACCCCCCACATTGCCAACAGGAACTGGATACTTTGCCAACAGTCGTTTCCGATTGGGACCTCCAACATGTCCAAACCGGAAAGCCGACTCCGAACCCGACTCTTGTTGGCGATTGTAGCAATGCCGAAGTGCTTGAAGGATTTGATCCCGATGCATATTCCTCGGATCCTTGAATGTTATTCCTGCCGGCCTGTATTTAGCTGGAATAAAGGCATGGGTGTTTTCTTGTAAAAGCCCAAATGGAACCCGACGGTTCAATTTCCCTGTCGCAAGATCTGCAAATATCAAATCAAATTCAGCCCCAGGCACCCTGAACTGAACTGACAGTAGTGTTGTGCCAAGAATGCACGGAGTAATTTTTCGCATTGAGCTTTTGATAAGTTTTCATTGATACTGTCGGGAATGATTGGAAAACCTTCCGGTGTTAGCTTGATCTCGTCAATCTTGTCTTCACCGCCCGGACCCGACCCCGAGTCCACCGCATCATTAGCAATCTGCTCTTCCCGAACCCGCACGGATTTCATAAAGTCTAAGAAAAGTCGTTTCATCTCCGTTACCTGATTCACATATTTCTGAGTGAAGTCCCTCCCCCCCATTTCCATGTTCCCCAAGACGGTATCGTGTCTACAAACCGGTCAGTCGGCATCGGATACAATAACCCGGTCCAGGATCGGATCAACTCACACGTCTGCAACAAGTCTCCCTTGCCGATCTGTATGAACAGTGAAGATTACGGACGCCACTCCCATATCCAACCAACGTTCCTTGGACCACGTCCGTATATATTTTTCGCGGTACCTTTCAGCCCGTCTAGGTAAGTCATGTTAGGAAGATTTCGTTCGGGTCTCGTTCGGGTAACTCACTCCCGCTTAATCGGGGTCGGATTACCTCGGGCCTTTCGATCCTCAACCATGGCCCTGATATCATCCTTCTCCTGTTCATTCATCTTATCAAGGACCCTCTTGGCAGCCGCATTACGCTGTTGAAAATAGCCCGGATCCTTAGAGTCTAATTCATCAACACCAAGGATGTCCCGTAGTTCGTCCTCAACTGCAGCCTTATGTGTCTGCCACACAACATGTATTGGATTAACCTTGATATTCGCCTTGATGTCAAATGTAGACGAATATGGCCTCCAGTTGTTTCGGACCCAAGCCGCAAGGTCCTGATCAAATAAGTGAATGAGAGAACACAATGAATAATTACTAAAGATGAGAATTGACCTTCATCCGGTTCAAACTTTCTTCTTCTTCTACCGGGGCAATGCCCTGTGCCAACCAGAAATTAAAAAGATCTACCAGTATCTTCGTCTTGAATACATGGCCTCTCAGTTCTCGGGTCGTCTGCTGACGATATTCTTCCTTGTATTTATTTATCACTGCAATTTCGTCTCGGGAATAAAGGGCATTTTTGCGTGGCTTTCTAGTTTTTGGGACATTTGACGACATGATTGGGGACAGCAGGAATGAAAATACAACTCAGAAATTAAAATATGGATGCCGCATGTCTGCATCGAGGACCATGATATAATATTTATGTATTTGAGACCCTCATTTTCTACTATTCCCACATGGCTTCTCCTGATCCAACCGTCCGACTGGCCAAACGCAGGAGAACTAACCGGAAAGCTGGGGCGCTAGTCGAGGGAGATGATTCCACTTTAGATACTGCCATGTATCAAGATTTACAAACAGGACCCACTCGCCATAAGATTATTGTCCCTGTCCGACTGGATCAGCCGAGTCGGCAAAAGTCACAGCCCGAGCCCGATCCCGACCCTATTTCGGATGATAACCTCGAGACGGACGGGCAAAATGTCTACACTCTCCCAAAGACTCAACAAAAGACGCGTAGCTACTACATGAAAGAGTTTGTGTCCCGGATTAGCAGCATTTTACAGGCAATTCAAGCCCGAGAAGCATTACCCGACTTAAGCACCTGTTCCAACTGCCACACAAGAGTCGGAAAATGGCGTTGCCAGGACTGCAGTTATGGAAAGATTATGTGCCGGAAATGCATGCGGCACTCTCACTTCACAAATCCCTTTCACCGTGTTGCTCGCTGGACAGGCACATATTTTCGGGATGCCGCGTTGTGGGAAGTCGGGGTTTACCTCACAGTGGCACACGGAAAGAATCCTGGCATTTGTGCCAATCTTAGATGGCAAGAAGACACATTGGAAAACTTTCAAAAGCAAAGAGATTGTGCAGACGACTTCCAACATCATCCAACATCGTCCGTCTCTGAGGATGTAATCGAACCTAACGTACCCAGGCCCGATGCCGATGCCGAGCCCGAGCCGGTCGATCGTGATGATGCCACTCGGGATGCAGCCGTCCTGCAATATTTGGACCGACTGCTGGAGGGTCGAGATGTAGACGAGATGTTAGAGGGAGATGAGGATCACGATATAACAGATACCGAAGCCGACATTTTGGACATTGATGCAGGGGTGAAAGGATTTGTAGGATATGTTGGGGTTGAGAGGCTCAACTCGGGCTCGGACCCGTGTTCGGGGACCCATTCACATGTGCCAAACTCGGGTGAACAAAACATTCCGGTGGCTCCCCAGCGAGATGCACTTAACAACCAGTATGTCCGGGTGGTCCACACCAATGGTCTTCATCACATCGCACTTGTCTCCTGCTCATGTCGGGGGCAGGAGAATATGATCATGGATTTGATATTTGCGCAGTTGATTCCGACTAGCTTCGACCGAATCCGAACATTGTTCACTACCGCCCTGTTGGACCACTTCCGATATTGCAATCTAGACATGAAATCGTCTTCATATCAATTTTTTCAACTCCTTCGACGAATTACGATGCCTATGAACCCCGCAAAGGTTGTAAATCTGTATCACGAACTAAGAAGACTATCCCGACTTTGGCGATGGACAAAGAAGTTGAAATGGGCTGGGTTTGCACAACAACCAGATCAACCTGTCAACCCGAATCCGGGTGAACTGGGGATCTATTGTCCGGCGTGTCCTCAAATTGGTAAAAATGTGGCCGCCAACTGGCTTCAGGATCCTAATCGTTGGGTCTATCGCCGGGTGTTGACCGCAGATGGTAATTTCAAAGCCAATCATGTTCGGCAAAAACGAGTGGGAGAGGATATCTGGCTTTACGATGGTTTGGGAATGACTGCAAGAAGATCGGAATATGAATCATTTTTAAAGCAGGCACGGGAATTAACTAGAGTAAGTCGGGTCTGATCGTCTGTGTTCGGGATCGGCCGATAATTTGTCTGACCCGGACCTGCATAGAAAGCAGCTTGTGAAAACACTTTTCGTGCCATTGAACAGGCAATGATGTTCTCCAAGGCATGCGATATTACTGGTATTGTCGCAATTGCATGTGCTCGGCATGGATGCTTTGCCCCGAACAGCATAGTGGACCTGTCCCGAGGTGAACAACAAAAAAATGTTGATTGGGCGTTCCTGGAATCACTCCGGACGACTGGAGTCCAATCGGAACAAGCTGTCACATTGATTTATGATATTGTCTGTCAATACTTCGTTCATCTAAAAGACAGGATCGGACATTTACTCCCGGACGGATTGGACATCGATCGGGCGATCGGGTTGTTTCACGTACATGATCATAAGGAAGCATGCTTTTACAGATTTGCTTCTTCTTTTATCCCGGGCTCTGGAATTGTGGCTGGAGAAATACTCGAGTCTCTTTGGTCCACCTTAAACACTATAACACCTTCAACCCGGACAGCTACACTCGCACATCGGGCTGAAGTAATCGACGATCATGCCACCGATTCCAATCATAAAAAAGCTCTTGCAATGGGTACGCATTTACAAAATGTGATTTTAATGAGTCCGATTGATAGGTGATGTAGCCAGTGTTCTGTCCAACCGATTCATCCAGGTGACGGAAATGGTTCGGGTGACCAAAAGCTATTATGAACAAATGTCTGCCACTGTGACCACAGCTTTTCGCAATAAATGGGAGATAGACATTAGACGAGCCGAATCCGATCGGTTGAAAAACCCTTCAGTCATGGATGTGATGGGGGCCAAAGAAACAAGTACGGGTCAAAACCCGATCCCGAGTCGGGTGGATTTGGGTCATTCGCAGTCACAGTGGCTGACACTGGCCATGTCCATCGAAGAACGGCAGTGAGTTATTTCAGTGGCTGTGAATCACAATTAACCATTTTCTATGCGGCAGAATCGAAATTCAAGACCGAGTTCGCAGGCTGATCAAGGAGCCGCGCGAAGATGACCAAATTGAAGTGAATCGGCTTCGGCAATCTCTCTCGACCGAATTGTTCAGGCTCGAGACTCACCCTGATGTCGTTGGACATATCACAGTATCTGGTGAGGTATTTAGTGATGAGAACCCAACCGCCTTTGACGATCTGGATGTCGATCCTGATTCCCCGGAGCCCCCCGAGCCCGAACGAAATGCCGACTCGGGCGGCAATGAAAATGTCATCCAGCCTGAACGTCGCCCGGTCATCCTTCCTTCAACACACATTCTAGATAACGAGGCCCTCTGTCAAGAAGAACTAAAACTGCGTATAAAACAAGCAACTCGTTATCTGGCAGCAATTCGGGAGGCTGTGGCCGAGAAGTCATTTCAATATACTCACGTAATGAGATCGGCGCCTTCACAGGGAGTCCGGACCCGGTCGCGGGGTGTGATTGCTAAAAACAATGATCGGATAGCTTTTAGTTGTCGGATTTATACGCGAGCCCGAGAAGCAATGATCCGACTCCGAGCTGATGACAACACTTTGATTAGATTCCGCAATCTTTTAAAGGAAGATGTCGGTACAAGTACAGCGATTCTCAACCCCAACATTCCAGGTTCATCAAATCGACGTCTCTCTTGGATTTGGCAAACCGGGCCTTCGGCATCGGGTCCGGACACAATGCGGGAATGTATGTCGTCTCATTTGGGCTCCGATCGGGACCTGACATGTAATTTTAGTTCAACGTGTACATTGGCTACGTGCCCGGGCACAGAAAAATAGATGGGAAGAGGAACTCACATTGGTAAAATATGAGATGGAATGGACTGCAAGGTTTTTTGGATACCGGGCAAACCAATGGCAGAAGAGATTCCTACAGGCGGATTTGCAATCCGGTCCAAAGGCTTATGCGGCTCGGCAAGCGGCTCAGTGGTCGCAAATGGCATCAAATGCTCATCAGCTTTTCAAAAAGGTAAATCGGGATTATCAACCGGCCGTCATGTGATGGACTCGGACTTATCGAACACCGGAGATGTGAAGTAGGACAGTCGTTATATCTTGTCAAGTTTGTAAACTGCTACTAGTATGGCCTATAAACCAATTACCAACCTTTTGAATGCCTATGATCTCTTGGCCGATCCTTATGAAAATGATAAGATCAACTGTCAGGAAGTTGTCGACTACTGCGAGGCCCGGTTCCGTGTGATTTTACAAGCCATGTTTACATCGACAACTGAAGACGATCAAACATGGATGACTAGGATACTGTTCCGAGAACTGGTACGTATATTTACAATGTAAGATAAAAATCTGATTTTTATTTTCTTTATCAGGAGTTCTGCTTTTCGTATGTGGGCGTAGCAGCCGCGATTGGGAGATCAGTCAACATCCCGATCATTGTTCGGTCACTCGGACACGAACTCTATCGATGCCAATTGACGCTTAACAATGGTTTCAAGCCGAGTCCGGACTTACTCGCATATCTCGACGGAAATTTGAGCGGAAATGGGCGAGACGATCCACACCTTTTGGTTGAAGATTTCCATGTACCTTGGTGGCGCGGGTCATTGACTCCTCAGAAATACACCGGTTATCTCAGCTTTGCGACAATCCGGACGAGTTTAATGAAACATCGGCAGTATATCGAACAGGCGTACCTTACACTTGAGAAAGAGCCATTAAACGAAAGTGAAGAGCTAAACAAACCAGCCTACTCCTGGCATTCCGAGGTTCAATCCGACCGTGATGATGATTGTACCCGATGCCGACTATATCGGGCGGTTTCACTTGGGGTCTATGATCAACTCCGGGATGTGCGCAATTTCGTTCACGCATGTGAAATCGCCAATGAGGGAGAAAGGGATTTGGCTAGTCGTCGGGCTTCTGGGTTCAACGATTTGTTCCAAGAAGCTTTAATGAAAGAAATGGATGTGGAGGCCAATCCGAGCGGATCAGCACCAGAGAGTGGGCAGGCAAGGGGTTCGGGACCGGGTTCGGGAAAAGTAAAGAAATCCGCTCGGCAGGCGGATACCGCCTCACTCATATCTCATACCACGGAGACTCGGCCGGCCGATAAATGGGTCTGGGGGGTCAATCTCACAACTGAAGACATCCAGAAAATGATCAGAGGGTCAGATCGATATTACCAAATCCCTCACTCTGGGTACGATGACGAACTCAGGACAGGGAAATTGGCTGGTCGACAATCTCCAATCCCGAACCCGGACGACCTTGACGATCCGGACGACCCGAATGTCGTCTTTGATGAATTATCAACTGACATCAGAGAAGTACGGGACTTAGACCCTGACGAGTTTTCTTTAGCTTTCCTTTTCCCCCCTCTTCATTATACAGCCGCATCTGATTCGGGTTCAAGGCCAGATCTTCAAGATTTTTCCAAGGCCAAGTCCGTAGGGCATAAACAATCACCATCCGGCTCTTACTCAGGTTCTACTATACCGACACGAAAGCCACCCCACCGTCCTTGGCTGGTGCCTCCTCCTGTGGGGTATGTGAAGCCCCCATCACTTTTCCCAGACGTTCCTCGTCGTGTCCAGCCGAGCCCGAGTCGGGCTAGATCGGACGATATCAATTATCATGAAACGGTCGACTCCTCACTGGGACAATTTTCAATAAACCCAAATATGGATCAGTTTCTTCATAGCAATCGTATGGATTGTTCAGATGATGTGGCAGATTCAGATGATGGGGGGGGTTCGGATGATAGGGCGGGTTCGGATGATAAGGCGGGTTCGGATGATGGGGCGGCTTTGGATTTAAAACCGGGTGATGAGGGACATGTTCAGATTCCCGTTGGAAACTTAGGACGAATTTTCGTTTCCGACTCACTTACTAGTCCCAGTCCCGATGATTCGGCTTTGATGTATGTCGAAATGCCCGAATCCGACCCCGAAGGCCATGACGACATTTATGAAACGGATGCGAGTACTGTTCCTCCTTCGATGGTTTACATTTCAGATGTTGATGAAGAGGAAGATTTCAATCGGCAGGAAGACATCACAATGGATGAGGACCCAGACGTAGATGTACTGCTCTCTGTCTACATGCCCGGATCCGATCCCGATCAAAATATCGACCCTGCATATCTGTCGGATACAGGTCTGCAGCCGGCTGGTGCTCCAACTAGCACAATTTCTATTCCGTTTCGAGATCCTCTTACTGGGCAATATACTGCTGATTCTTTTAGTCATTTTTCAGATGAGTGGTTGGAGTAGTTTTTCACAAATTATATTTCTTTGGTGTAATGTAATCTATGGACTTGTAGAATTCCGACTCATTTCATTTTTGTTCGGATGTGATTTTAATCGGGTTCGGGTTTGCCATCATCATCATTGGAGGGTATGCCCGTACGTAAAAGGGATGCGGACCCGTTCTGATTTCAATCGGGTTCGGGTCTGCCAGCATCAATATTTGAGGGTATGCACGTACGTAAAAGGGGTGCGGACCCGTCTAGCGAATGGTTTGATACGGTTACAGTGTAGCCCGGCCAGGACCTGCCATATTATAGCAGGTTCTGTGGGGTTCTACCGAATCGTGTAAGACGGGTACACTGTACCCGTTCGGTAGACCGTTCGGACGGTACACTGTAGCTTACCTATGTGCCGACTGAAGCGACAGATCCGGCTGAGAGACGGGCATAGTTATGGAGGGGTAGAGATGAGAATCAACTTGGGGGATCTGGGGGACTTGATTCCATGCCGACTGAAGCGACAGATCCGGCTGAGAGACGGGCATAGTTATGGAGGGGTAGAGACAAGAATCGCTGGGCTCAAATGGGAACGTATAGGACTGGGTATTGACATTTGCACCTCCAAATGATAAATCATTGTTTTGGACTGCTGTGGTGGTACCCCTCTGGATGATAGACACTCCGTATTCTTGTCTATATAAGCCGTCAGGATAACATTAAGAGTATGTGTGCTTCTTACATAGCTAGATTCCACCATCTCTGACACATGGCACGTAAGGCTGGCCCTCTCCTGGGATCTCCTAAAATCGTTCTAATCCCATGGAGGATGGTTTTGTACTTTTCTTCACAGCCACGAACGTCAGAGCGCTTCCAGATGTTCTTGCTCTTGCTGTATCTTTCGAGACATTCTTGAGACTACAAACTAATAAAAAACTGATAAACCAATTACTTTAGGTTAGTCGACGCACGATCATATTCCCATATGCTAGCAGCCCCGCGCTGAATGAAGAGCCAAACTGCTCTGGATACTGATAACCAAACGATGTGGAGGTGCCGAAAAGAAGATCTGAAAGAATTCGGTAGCAACACCTACTCCCATACGGAAGTGGAACTCCCTACAGAGTTGGATTGGTGGTACGTTAACAGTCCTATTGTCTAAAAATGTACCTGTTCATCTGGTGGTCCATCCAGAAACAACCTGTCCACTGCTCCAGGCCAAGTGAGAAGTCTCTTCGCATTCATCTGTATTATGTCTGGCATGGTAATCTGGTGTTGTTCAAATGCGACTTTATATTCGTCGTCAATGTTGCTAAGTGAATACTCTTTGAAGACAATATCTTTCTCATTCGATATTGTACTGTTTCGAACCTCATGAAGTGAAGCAAGGATCTGTTGGGAATCGGATTAGATTGAATATGCACGACAGTAAGTGAGCCAACCAATTTAACAATATCGTCATCAATTTTATGACACCTAGTAGGAATTAGTTGGGCGGAATAGCAATAAGGAAACGGAAAATACCTTGAGAATTAAACCTGATTCTGCCAAGCCAATCAACAACTGCCACGGTATCTGAATCAGAATCTGATGACAGTGACGGCCGACACGAGGTTCCTATAACCAAGACCACGAAGCGCCGTTTCGTAGAATCTGATTGTGAGGACAACAACACCCGTGGTGACGATGAATCCAATATCAGTCTGAGCACCGAGTCGACTCCTCGCCATCAGAAGCCGAAGAAGAAGAAAAAAAAGGCCAGAAAATTGATCCAAGGTAGGTTTCCCTCAGGCTCTGTTACGTTGCATGTCGCTTATAGTTCCTAGGAGATGACAATGTTGACGATGCATGTATGCATTGTGACATTCCGATTCAAGACATTGATGAGTCTGATTCGAACTCACCAAAAGTGCTGAATAAATCCCAACCAACCGCAGATACCAACCATTTCTTCAAGAAAGCGCCAAGGATTCCTGGTAGCAACAAGGGTCGGGTTACGTGCAATTGTTGCCAGTACGTATTCTTTTTTCGAGCCTGGAGGACCATTCTCATCTTTATTAGAAATGGCACCGGTGGGTGCCTGAAGAAGACTACCACCATTGTTGATGAGGTTTCAATGCTTCGTCGACACATACAAGCGCATCACCCAGTATGTTCTATTGATATTAACGCCCATATAGTCATGACTTTTGACAGAGTGTGTACCGAAAATGGACCAAACGCAACAACTTCAAATCAATGTTACCAAAGGATACGCAGGAACACCGGAAATTGCTAGCGGAAACCACTCTTTGACAATCAGCAGTGGATGATCATTTTGAGGCAGTGCTGCCCGAAGCCAAGCCAGTTCCGTACACCAACGAGTTGTTTCACGAAGCTGCAATCGAATGGTTGATAGAGACGAACCAGGTATGAAATTTATGGATCTACCTATGTCCAAACAACTCCTTGACACCATGCATCAGCCGATTCAAGCTCTCGAGCACCCAAAGTTCCGAAAAATGATGGACGTGGCTGCACGCGCTACTCGGGGACTCAAGCACCTCTCTCGGAAAGAAACTCGTCAACGCATCATTCAGTTATTCAAAACCCAGATGAAAGCATTAAGTGACCGACTAAATGTATGTATCATAATCAACGAGTCCCTCTACCAAGCTAAGGTGTTCGACCCGCAGAGCAAGGTGGTTAGTAGTGAGATCAGTCTGACTTGTGATGCATGGCAAGCCAGTAGCAACGACGGATACTTTGCGGCCACAGGACATTGGATTGAAGAGCCGAGTCCAGGCAAGTGGAACGAGGAAGAGGCATTATTTGGTTTCACACAGATGAACACAAGTCACAATGGTACTTGGCTGGGGCAAGCACTTTGATTTGTAACCGGCTCAATGTTGTCCAGAAGGTTCGTCACATCCCATCACGAAACTACTTAAGATCTAACCTTGATTTCTAGGTCGGACACATCACTTGTGACAATGCTGCAAATAACGGAACAATGCTTGATGAGTTCGCAAGGTGCTATCAAGTGAAGGCAGGTGATACATTCAACACTAGGAAACGACATATTTGGTGCGCGTTAATTTGTCGGCTATTGATCTAAGACTTACAGTATCATCTAGCTGTCTTGCGCACATCATTAATCTCGCAACACAAGCTCTGATCAGCACTTGCAGCAAAGCTAAATACTACTCTCCGGATGATGAGGATGCCCATATTCCCGACTTAACCTCACTTGACCAAGATGAAGCTGGCCTCGTTTGAGCTATATGTGTGAAGGCTCGGACATCTGCGCAACGAAAAGCATTGTTTAAGTCCATCCAAGTAGAGAATAACATCAAGCCACTGCAGTTATTGCTCATAGTGATGTGCCGGCTTGGCCTGGAAGCCACAGGCCGTGCTCAGCTTGGCCTGGCTCAGGCCAAGCCAGGCCAGGCCATGTGCTTGGCTTGAGTGGCCCCTGGATCAGGCTTGGAGTTTTGTAAGCCAGAGGCCGTGGCCCAGGCCACGGCTTGGGTGGCTGTGTCACTACCATCACCGTCACTTTAGTGACATGTCAGTTCCACAACTCGATTACCATTCACCAATGATGATGGCCACACGATAAATGAGGCGGAGGGAGTTCAAAGGCATGGGCATACGAGGTACGCCAATCATTTTTCTCTTATTTTCTTTTACTTACCTTCAGTTGCAGGCCACCACCTCTCCGTCACTCAAACACGAGACAGAGGGGGCTTTTTTGCCCACCAACCCCTCGTTTAACCTCACCACTGCCCCTCCCTCGCTCAAACACGAGATGGAGGGGCTTTTTTGCCCACCACCACCCCTCTGTCACTCGAACGCGAGACGGAGGGGAATTTTTGCCCACCAACCCCTCGTTTAACACCACCACCACCCCTCCGTTGCTCAAACGCGTGACAGAGGGGCTTTTTCGCCCACCAACCCCTTGTTTAACACCACCTCTGCCCCTCCCTCGCTCAAACACGAGATGGAGGGGCTTTTTCGCCCACCAACCCATTGTTTAACCCCACCACCACGACATTTTTATGTATATAATTATAATTATAATTATTATGTATTTAATATAATTGTTATATATATATAGTCCTAAGCCGTGGCCTGAGCCAAAGCCAGGCCAGGCCACAGGCTGTCGAAGCCAGGCCAAAGCCCTGGCTTTCAGGCCAAGCCAAGCTGGCACATCACTAGCTGGCACACAAACTGGTTGACCTGCTGTGGAGAATACATTAGTTTTGACGCGTACAATAATTTGCAAGCTTACGTCGCTTTTCGGCATTTTATTGTACGCGTCAAAACTAATGTATTCTCCACAGCAGGTCAACCAGTTTGTGTGCCAGCTCAGCATGAAGGAACCAAATGCCGAAAAGCGACGTAAGCTTGCAAATTTGATGTTATCAGAAGACGAATGGACTCAGGTACGGTTATTCAACAATTTGCTTGATGTAAGATATCTCCCCTTTGTCAACCCCATAACTTGAATGTCAACTCAAATTTTCATAATATGCCGATGAAGCACAACTTTCTTCTGGCTATCGAAACCCTATATGCTGGGTGGAGCAACACAAGAAAGAAGGAACGATATAAGCCATTCTTCCCAGCTCTCGACGCCGCGATGGCCAAGCTCAATGAGTACTATGAGAGAACTGCCGCTTCTGATGCCCATATCATAGCGATGAGTGTGTGCATTTATTTTCCTATCTTTTATATACTGATTATCATGCCAGTTCTTGATCCCACCTCAAAACTTGAATACTTCAAAAAGCATTGGGGTCCGAAGCTATTAGAGGATGTCAAATTGACAGTAAAAACTATGGTATGTTCTTGTGTTTTTCTGTTCCTTTATGAAGAATGACTCTCCACATAGTTTATTGACCAGTACAAATCTCTTCATAGCAACTCTATGTCAACAAATTTGGTAACCCATACAAAAAAAGCAAGGAAATTGTGCTGCCACAACTCAGATGACACGGCGTCTGAGTCGGAGGCCACAAACTTGGCAGATCCTAATAATCCGTGGTTGATGGAATGGAATACATATCTTCAAATGCACGAAACTGTTCCCGAGAGCATGGAAATTGTCTGCTGGTGGGGGGTACGTTCATGAACTTGTATACTGCTATCTTGATTCTTTGATATCTTACTTGTTGTCGTAGCTCAACGCACACCGTTATCCAACGTGGTCTGACTGGGCCTGTGACATTCTCGCAGTCATGGTGTCCTCAGTTTTGAGTGAGTGGGCCTTTTCCGTTGCAGAAATCACGATTAGTAAACACCGCAATTGACTGAAGGGAGATGTTGTCAAGGCCCTTCAGTGTATGAAATGTTTGATTCATCGCGATCTTATTTACAGGGAGGTTGTTGTGGCTACAGAGCTGGAGGAGGAGCTGGAGAGTGAAGATATTGTTGACACTGACAAGAATTACACAGACACAGTGAAGGAGGCAGATGTGTTTTCGTGGGATCAGGTTTTGAAAGATGACGTGGATGATGGCGATGATTTTATCGAGACCCTTGAATGATGTTTTATTGTAAAATTTCTTTGTACTAATAGACTCTGGGCTGTGGCTTAGGCTTTTCATGGCCTACGGCCCTGGCCTAATTTGTTACAAGCCTGGGCTCCCAAAAGCCAGGCCGGGCCGGCACATCACTATACAGTAACAGTGACATCGCAACATACTCTGCCTCTACTGTTGAAAGTGCGACTGTCACTTGTCTCTTACTACTCCATGTGACCGCTCCCCCAGTGATCGTAAAGACAAATCCTGAAGTTGAACGACGCGTGTTCCGACATCCGCCATAGTCAGCATCCACGTAGGCCATAGGAGTGAGGTCAGCATCCTGAGAGTAGGTCAAGCCGTAGTCAATAGTATTCTTGATATATCCAACGACATGTAGAAGATTCTTCCAATGTTCAATTCCGGGATTAGCTTGAAACCGAGAGAGCAGAGAGACTGCGAACGATAGATCGGGATGTGTTGCGAGTTGACCCCACATTATGGATCCTAGAACCAGTCGGTAAGGTTTGTCGACCATTTCCTGCTTCTCGGAATCCGTTTTGGGGGACATATCTTGAATCTTGATCCAACACAATTCATACCAGGAGTGGGGTATTTCGAGGAGTTACGCCCACAAGGTTGAATCGATTGAGTACGTGCTCCCAGTATGGACGTTGCATGAGTCGTATCGTACCCTGATTGATATCCTGCTGGACTCGCATACCTAGAAAATATTTGTTATCCCCCACATCTTTAATCTCCCATTCTTTCCCCATCTCGTCTTTCCTCCTCTGTATTTCCCCATCTGTCTTTGACGCTCCAAAGACGTCATCCGTGTACGTGTCCGTAAGAGTATATCCGTCACCGTCCTTCTTGTACCTAACGCAGGGATCCACTTGTGAGGTAGTGTACCCCAACTTGTTGTAGGTATTAGTTAGGGTTTCGTACCAATCGTGAGCGCCTTGCATAGTGCCATAAATAGTGTGGACAAGCTTGCATACATAGTCTTCGAATCCGGGCTGAACGAACCCCTCCGGCTGTTTCATATAGATATCTTCCTTGGTAAGTCTATTGAGGTAAGCGCCGATGAAATTGATCCGCCAAAGTTTGAGGTTGAACTTAGTGGCAATGGCGGCCATCATACGTACGGACTCAAGCCTAGTTACCCCTGCCCAAGTTTCATTGTAGTTGATCCCGAGCTGTTGGGTGTACCCTTTTCCGACAAGCCTTGCCTTATCCTTAATTTGATTACCTTCCCCATCCCACTTTATATCATACACCCACATTGAGTCCATTATATTCGCTCCTGGTGGTGCCTTTACTAGGTCCCACGTATGCTTCGTCTTCAACGTGTCCATTTCGACTTGCATGGGGACAATCCATCTCTCTGGGTCGGTAGACATGGCATGTCGATAGGAGTGTGGAATGTTATGGGAGGCCTTAGTCTCTGCGAGACACGCGACATAATCGTCCTGAGCGTCTAATAATTCGTCAATCGTTATTCTTGTGTGGGTTTGTCGGCGATCATTTGTCCACTCTTCTCCCTTACGACGTCCCAATTCTTTGCGTTGTTGGTACTCATTAGATTGTAAGATGTTAGTCGACGGCTGGGGTATACGAGAGAAACGGCGAATCGTTTGTTGAATTGGTTCTGTTTGGGGAATATCCGTTTTGGAAAAAGATCCCGTGGATTTATCAACGTGTTGATCACCTGATCCGACGGGATTATCAACGATGTTTGATTGATCAGTTTGTTGATTTGATTGATCAGTTTGTTGATCAGCGTGTTGATCATGATTCTCCTTCACTCCGCCACTCTCCTTTACTTCGCTTTCGTCGAGTGTTCCAACTGCTACGTCGAATAGAGGTATGTTCTCCCCCACACTTGGCGATGTGCAATGGGGCTCACCCTCCTCAAAGATAATGTCACGCGAGACAAAAACACCGCAAGAGGTAACATCTTGGACTTTGTAGTTGCCGCGACTGCCAGCATACCCCAAGAAACGACACT
>QDKV01004988.1_pt1 | contig 21104 bp, 13 predicted proteins | sample 1861101 | NCBI WGS metagenome assembly QDKV01 (sample SAMN04275158, study PRJNA302643) | Fungus metagenome, whole genome shotgun sequencing project. | isolation source: fruitbody | host: Mallocybe terrigena | place: Sweden | collected 2013 | reverse complement strand
TCAGTGGTGGTTGGGCCTTCGTTGTGCCCCCTCCATTTCTCTGTTTTTCATTCAGCGCAGCGCATTTCCATGCGCATATAGCCACAGAACTGCACTAATTTTTGATGTTCAGCTCATTCCCCGACGAGTACCACCAGCCCCAATAAAACCCAATCTCCTATCTCGAATCACCTCCATGCGCCATCTCACCCTCAGTTGCCATTCGACCTGCAATCACTTCCGTCTACAACTATAGAATCAGGACAGATACCTATTTTCGTCGCAACCACCAATCAATTTGTTTCTCATGATTCTGCCCAACCACAAATACGACCAGAACAATGCGTTCTCGAATCTCTCGGAACTTATGGGGATAACGGCCATGACCTTGCACAAGTTGCACTCCCATATGGCCTTGGAGTTTCTCCCTCATCTTTTATTTCTAATGACGAGGCGAAAAAGTCGCTTTCGCCGCCCGCTTTCGGGAGTGCGGGTATTCAGAAGCAATCACCGCATCAACAACAGGAGCACCAGAACAATTTCGTGGCGGCAGTGACAACCTCCTTCAGTGACGCTTCGAGAAATAATACGCAAATCCAGACAACCCGCTTGTCCTCATCTACACGTCACTCTACTCTGTATAGAGCAGAGAACGTAGTTCCCGCGAGTCTCTTGATTAACAATGACTCACTGTCAGGAAGTGGTCCTTTAGCACCTACAACATTGTCAGTGACAGCGGAAAATGCCGGTCCCCCGCAAATGGGGATGTCGACGTCGGGTTTGACGGTTCACATCAACTCGACTGGGGAATGTGCCTCTTCAGCGCCTTTTGCACATTTGAACGCCGGCTTCTCAACGTCTACATCCGAGTCAGGTTTAAATGGAGCTGGTGTAATCGGAAAAGTCGATTTGGCAATTACGAACGGGAATGGCTCTTCCACGACCGGTCTTGATGGAGTCAAGATTCCGAATGTATACATTAATGGACTCCCACCTCATTTCTCAGAAAATGAGCTCTTCAACCTCTGTTGTGAGTTTGGACCGATAGTGAGGGTAGGGACATTCACGCGGCATAACGGTGATAGTGAAAGTGGTTATGGGTTTGTTCTGTACGAGATCTTTCTCCATTTTTTGGCATCAAATGCTTACTCTGATCATAGGTTTGAAAACGTTGAAGACGCAGAGAGGTGTATCGTGACATTGGAGAAGTTTACCAATTTGCATCCTGCTTTCGCGAAGGTAATCTATTTCTCCAATTCTTTACCGATTCAGTATATGACTTTCATATTGTAGCAAATCCACAAGATTCCTGGGACGAATTTTTCTGGGGGACCTTCTTCATGGAATGGTTCGTCAAGCAATGACGATTCAGCTAGTGGGAACGCAAGTTTCAAATCCAAGATGGAAACTTTGCATGATCCGACAAACACAAATCTGTATATGGAGGGGCTGCCTTTAAGCATCAATGAGGCTGTAAGTTTTTTTAATATCTTGTGAGGTGGCGCTTTGGTGTTGATTTTCTTTGGAAACTGAAAGACGTTGTGGGGACTTGTGGCGCCCCACAAGGTTTTGAGCAGGCGTTTTTTCCGGACTAAATTGAGTAATCCACCAAGGATTATTGCCTTTGTGAGGTGCGATTATCTTCTTCCCCACAAATTGCAGGTTTTGACAGGCTCCTTCGGTTTAGGTTGGAAACGAGGGCTGGAGCTGAAGAAGTCATCGAGCGGTTACATGGGTTGATGCTAAGAGGTTGGCATGATCCGGGCAGTCGAATTTCAGTGAGGTTTGCAGACACCGGCGAACAGAGGGAGCTAAGGGTACATTTAATAGTGGTATCATCCTGCAGAGGCTGACGCATATTATAGAGGGCAGAACGTGCTGCACAAAACGGCGACACTTCTCCTTCCCGGCTTACTATTGCTCAGGCTTCTCTCCTTAACCTTCGAGGTCAAGAACTACGCCCTTCGCAATCGAGCTCTGGTCTACAGCTGCATCCGAATGTTGGTTTACCATCTTCCGATTCTTCTATTCGAGGCTTTTCGACGTCGGTATCGGCTCCAGACTTTTCTTCAAATGCTGTGTACGGGGATCTTGGACATTCACATTCCAACTTGACTTTGCCGGTCATTGGCGGGGGACGTAGGAGTGCACTAGATGTGGATTATTCTCTTGTCCCCGGCGGAACGATGAATGCCCGTTCGAGGTCCAGGTCGCCTTATGGGCCAGAATATCATCACCCTCAAATTGAAAGGCAGTACGGAGTGGCGAGTCATTTACCACATTCTTTCGGACAGTTTGGGCTTGGTCAGAGGTCAAATTCAATGGATCCTTCGATGACGACTTTCGGAACCCGTGGTATCCCGCCTAGGGGTGCTGGGTATGGGAGCCAGTTGGGTGCAGGCGCAGAGGCTGATCTCTACACTCAAAATGGCGGAATGCAACTTCACCATTATCAACTCCAAGAGGGCTTGTACGGACAGCAACCACAGCACCACTTGCCAGTCAGCCAGAGCGTCGACAGTTTGGTCGGCCAACAATACATTCGGCCATCGCCTGCATACACACGCTCGGGTTATACGCCCACGGAAGAGTACATTATGCGGTCGCACACTGAAGGTTCTCTCCTTGCTCAACCCCAGCGACACCAACAAAGAACAGACTCAGTACAATATCACCAGCAGCATGTCGACCGATGCCGACCAGCTCCTTTGGATTTGAATAGGCGTCGAACCGCGAATGCAGATGATGCAGCTAACATTGGCGTTGGGATGAGAGCGTATCGTGCGCAAGCGTCATTGATGTCACCAACTGTGATGAGCGCGGCTGATTCGACCGGTTCTATCTCGAATTTTGGGGGAGCTGGTATGTTGCAAATGGAAGGAGGGGCTTTTGGAATGCAAGTGAACGGAAACGGGACGCCCGAGGACTACCATTCGACAGCGTTAAAGGCTTCGGGACTTTCACTCGAACGTGGTCCTTATCCGTCTTCTCAGAGATCAATGGCGCTTTCACCTTTCCTTGCGTCGTCGTCGTCGTCATTACATCAGAACCAGGAAGGCTCTTCGCCGTCTTTGCTCGCAACTTCGTCTGTGACTTCTCCTGAACCAAACGAAACAGTCATCTCTGCGTATCCTCAACATGCGCCGGCTGCTCATATGAGGTCCACAACGTTGCCTCAGCATCGGCAATCTGCCGGTGTGGTCGTTCATGCGAAGCATAGCAGCATGAGCATGCCAAAACAGAACTTGGCTACACCTCAGCATGCGAGTGTAGCCCGGCTCGGTGGCAATTCTGGCATGACAGAAGGTTCTTCAGAGACGATCTATGAAAGCGAGGGACAAGAAATGGATGGGAAGCAGCAGCAGCATGCTGAGTATGTTGGTGTGACATTGAACTCGACTGCGTCCCCTGCAAGTGCCGCCGGCACTAAGTCAGCGAGTATGAGGGTTGGTAATTCGATGCCTTTGAAAGCGCACTACTCTTCTTCGACTATTTTCGGCGACGTTGATCAAACGTTGTCGTCCTCCCCTCTGTCTCCATCCTTTTCTCTGATTTCACCAGCGTTGACGTATGCGAGTCAGTCGCCCTCGACCTTGAGTCCTGCTACGCCATTTTTTGGGTCGTTCAGTAGCAGTGCTGAGGGTTTTGAGAAGAGTGAACAGCAGCTGCAGCCGGGACAGAAAAGAGGACTCGTGGGTGGATGTGTGGTTGGGAGTGGGTTGAAGAGTGGGAGTCGTTAACGTTATTCCGCATGTCGGTTTCCAGCGTGAGCTTACGTTTTATCTCGAGCTCGGTTGTTTTTCGCGCTTCCTTTGTTCTTTTTGCATTCAGATAGACAGCCCCTCTTTTTCGTTCATGCGCTACCTCTTTCTCGTTTTTTTCCGTGATAGAGACCCAGATTCTTCTTTATAGCTTGTCTTCTAGATCGTTTTGATAGACATGAAGTATTATATTATTTTTTTGTTTTGTGAAAATTGGAAACCTATTCCTACAGTAGCTACGTGTGGTCGTAATTTTTTGATCCAGAATTGTGTCTACCATAGCATTTGAACTTGAAGTTCCGTAATAAATATTTTTGAAAGTGGATTTTAACATCAGCGTTCGTTGGACGTCGACTTTTTGACGCAGAAAATAAGTTACTGTCAATGTGATCGATGTTGATAAATTTGTCCAAGATTCAAGCCCATCCTCAGGTGTGAGCAGCTTCTTTCTTTCTCAAAAGGTAAGGTGAGATGCAAAAGAATATAACATAACAAGCTCTGAATTAGTTTTGATATATAAAAGGGGAGAAGGTAAAAATGTATACAGGGGCACCATCTATGCAAAACAGACCGTATAATTTCGATCGTAGCAAAGGATCCCCGATTCTGTAGATGTGACTGGAGGGTCGATCAGACAGGGATCTGCCGACCTTTTTTTAAAAAAAAATCTTAATGCCCTTCATGGAAGAACAATTTGCTGAGATTGCATTCGAGCCTCTGTTCACTGTTCAAGCGTGGATACAGTCAACCCAAATTCGTTACCACGACCGGTTGTTAATGGATTATTATCGACGCTTTGGATGGTGGAGTCTTTCATCTCGGCTGGGTCTGTTGACGTTTCCCAAAGTTCAACCGGATTCCAACCACACTCTGCGACATCGTAGTCACCGGAAGAGAACAATATAGCTCAAGCTGCCGCCGTCCATGCTGGAGATATCCAATCACTGACCTTACTCGAGAAATCGTATACATGGGATGCTATAGTTGTGACTGTCGCGCAAAGCACATTTTTTCGTTGTCATTACTGTAATGAATTTTGTTCTTCCTATTCGCCAATTACATTGACCGCAGTGATTTCAGCCTGAGACCTATGAAGCACCCACATTGTATGAGTCTCTCAATTCCCTCAGGACTGCGATCTGCACAGGACTTTCGACGTGGTTCACCTTGGCCCAATCTGCCTCGGGTGGGTTGGCACCTTCTGTATACTGCAGCTGAATGCCGGTTATGCCAGTTCCCGTCCTTCCATGCCCATAACCACAATGAACGAGAATCCCCGTTCCGCTGTCAAGCTTGTCCGAGTCAGTGATGGCATGCGCATCGCGGAGCTGTTCCAAGGTTGCAGCCTGAAAGTCTTTCACGACAAGATGGTGGTAAGTGATACCGGCGTCTTTGAGGAGGGTGATTTCATCAGCTGTGTAAGAATGTTCGTTGAAGCTGATGATGACGGTTATTTTGTTGTCCTCCAAGAACTTGATAGCGTCGGTCGTGATTTTCTGGTCAAAGTAGTAGGGCGCAGAGGAGCGATAGAGACGGCGAGAAGTGGGAATGTATTCATTGACTTGCTCGAAACGTTTCCAGATGTCGGACATGGTTGTAGAAGTTTACATAGATGTGGATGTCCTCATCCCAGTCTGGAAGCATGTCAAAACACATGAAAACATGGAAATATTTATGTACTCATGTTTTACTGGCATAAATGTAAAAAAAAAAATCAAGGAAAGAGGGAGAAAGGGAGGAATTTATTTCCATTGAATAGCATGATATTTTGCTACTACTGTGTAGTATGTACTGTGGCATCGTGGTTCCGGGGTATTTGAATCATACATGGAGGGATGCTAAGGGTGCCCCGACATTTTGTCTAAATTGTCTCATGATTGCCTTGTCTTCCCGATCTCTTACTGCCTTGGCCGAATCGTCCCGAATTCTGGTGACAGCATCACATAAACACCACCCTACAGCATCCTCATATATCTCCCCCACTTTTGGCCCGAGATCTGAAGCCATTCCTTCAAGCGCTTCTACCCATGTCTGTTTGTCGATCCGAGGGTCCATCCCAGATTCCGTCCTCAATAGCAAAAGTGTCTTCCAGTGCGCAAGCTCCAACATGATGCAGCCAAGCGCGTACACATCATAAGCCGCTCGAAAACCATTCACGACACCGGGGTGCTGGGAAAGGCTGGCATAATGGTCCGTGTCGGGATCAAGACCCTCAGTGACATCAAGTTTTCTGGGTCGTGATGATCCAAACCCAACGACATAAGGGTCTTCGAGACACAGTTCCCCGGTTGCTTGATCAAAGAAAAAAAGGACATTAGAACTGTTGAAAGCTTTATGAAACCAGTTGATAGCATGATATTCCTGCAACGAGATAGCAAGCTGGTATGCCAACTTAAAACGCATCCCAAGGGAGGGTGGACAAAAAGATGGGTCATTCATGATGTCGGCAAGGGAGCGAGGTTCCTGTTTGTGATCCACGGAAGGAGGAAGTTGATAAACGATGCCGAGCCAATTGCTGTCATGATCATCTTCGAACCACCCGTCACAGGACATCATATGAAAGTCAGACCGCTGGCTGATCTCTCCAGGATGAAGACACCGAGCGAGATTGTCCAGCCTCTTTTTGACTCCCGCCCTAAATCCCGGCGTCGATGTCTGTGTAACTCGTTTCCACTCAACCAGTACCCAACGTCCAACCACACTATGTGCCAGACCCCTCCTGCGGTTGTCTGGTGGCTGCTCCTTCGCCATCTTGGGGACGCATGTGAGTTTAAGTTTGAAATCGTTGTCGACATGGTTGGACTGGAGGAGACGAGAGTTCCGTTTTTCATAAATAAGAGCATTCAAGATGCGCCAAAAAGCTGTGTCAGATGGCTTGATTTGCTGTAATTCCTCCGGCTCTAGTTCTCCGAAGACTGACGCAAGCCAGCGGTAAAATACATCTGGGTTAGGAAGCTCCTCCCTGAGGCGCCGATTTGACTCGGCGATCCGGTGAATGAGTTCCTTTATACGCTCCTTATTTTGAGTGATACAGTTGAGGATGTGATTGAGCCTAGGCGTGGATTGACCCACAGAATCATATGACCCCATGGCCGCCACCACAGCGACGCTGTCGGTGATTTTTTCAGTATATTGGAGTGTGTCAAGGGCAGGGTCGGCAGAAGCTACATTAGGAACCTGCATGTTAGACGGCGATGTTGAATGGGCTTCAGTGTTGGGTGTCCGGAAGATGTCGGTTGGTAACAGCTGTTCCAGTTCAAGGATGGCGCTGCGACAGCCGGCCAAAATGTCAACTATCCGCCGACGCGATGACGGACTTGCCAGGAGGGAGGGCTCAGCCGTTGGCATAGGCTCAGCCGCTGGCGTGGACTCATTGCCATACAGCCGGAGACCAGCATATCTGCCCCATTGATCAAGAGTTTCCAACTCCCATCTAGCTGACCCTGCAAGCCAGGATAAGTCCGAGCTATATTCTCGTGAAGACTGGACGAAACGGAAGACTTTGAAGATATCATCGACCACGCTGCGAACCCCAAGAAACTGGATAGTCGACGATGCGATTTGCAAAGGAGTGTCGCTCATGACAAGGGGCAGAAGGCCAAGTGGAGTCTGTTTTGTTGTCGGATACTAATGTCGATGGGTAGGACACGTCGGACGAGATGTGGGATATCGATAAAGATGATAGGACCTTTAGGGAAAGAGTATTCAGTCCCCCGATAAGTAAACATGTACCCAACGTAAACTGTGAACAACAGACGTCAACGTGGATGTCGGGAACCCGTTTTAAGGAAGTCAAGAAAGCTCGAGAAGCCAAACGACGCGCTCTTGGGTCTACTGCACAAGCGAGACAACATGACCTGTTGCCAGCCGAGCCAAGGCCTGGGGTGACGTCCAAATCACAGCTGTTTTCAGAGCTAGCTGAACTCCTCCCACCAGATACCATGCTTTTTATTCAAAAGTCGACCCCGCCCTCTGTCTACGGGATATCTCTAGTTCAAGAGGGATCAGCTACAATCAGAAAAGGGAGGGACGAAGCAGGCAAGCTTATGATAATCAAGCAGACAGTGCTTACATTTGACAGTGGTGGGAGAGTCAGAGAGAGGGAGATCTTGGAACGATTTTGCCGCGAGGTTCGCGTTCTTTACCACACTGGAGTTCTCTACAACGACAATATCGTCGACATCGTTGGGACAAAATGGGATGCCTTGGATGCAGGACAGTTACTTACGATTTTTTTGGAATATGCAGATTTCGGCAACCTCGCTGAATTCCAGTCGACTCATGGTGAGATCACTTGGTCGCAGAAGAAGAAATTGTGTCTGGATGTCGCTGCAGGCTTGTCGATGCTTCATGATTGTGGCATTTTTCACGGGGATCTCAAACCAGAGAATGTGTTGATCTTCTGTGGACCGACGCTGGCGTGGGACGATAAGTGGGATGAAGAAGATGGGTTTTGCGCCAAATTGTGCGACTTTGGCAGCTCCCATTTTGGTATCTGGAATCTGTGTGGTGAAGATGTGACACTGTATGGTGCTACTCCCCCGTTTACTGCACCAGAGTACGATTTTCGGAACCAAGGTCGACTTCCATTATGTCTTCTCTCACCGTTCGATATCTATGTCTTTGGAATGTTGGTTTGGCGAATTGCGCTTGGTGCCAAAACGCCTCTCGGTATATCACAGTTGAGCAACGAGGGCCTCCACGGCGACAGCGAGATTCGTTGGTTACAAAATCTCAAACGCTTTCCCGATGATCGATTTTTACAACTAGCTACAAAGACCCTTTCACCTGTCCCCATAAATGGTCGATTATTTTATGAGCTCATCCTCAAGTCCACTCTTCGATTTAAGGTTGAGGATAGGGCTTCCACAATCAAGAAAATGCTTCACCTCTTGGACGGCGGGGAGGACGAATCTCTCCCAATTGTTGCTGTGGATTACCCCAGGTAGAAACAATTTCCAGCTTTCGATGTTTTACCGTATCCATACTCATGACACTCACTCCAGCGGAAGCAGCCCCGAACTTTTTCTGCAGCCGACGGGCTTCGGAATCGTTGGCGCCGATGTATGTCATGTCCCTTCTATGGTCTCGCCTTCTGACGATCTCCCCGGCAGTTTGGAACCATGCCAGATCTTTTTGCATTATCAAGCCCCGCACTTCATTCCAATGTGTTTCGGTCGTTGGAGAGTATGTCGAAGGATATCGGCTTAGATGACGCAAAACGGGCACAGGCAAATTTCAACGCAGGTACCACTCTCCAGCTCCTGAATCTTGATCAATTGTCTGACTCTCGATAGGCATCTTCACATTCGCGGGTATTGGCGCTACGAAGTCAAACCAGTTGGCCCTACAGTACTTAACCGAAGCGGCATCTCTCGGTCAGGTCAATGTGCGTGCTATCATCTATCGCCTGTATGAGGCGTGCGGAGAAGTTCTTCCCGAGGGTGTTCCTTTCAAAGACTGGCTCGAGGATGGAGTGCGCTCTGGCTCGACCATCGCGTGTGAGGATCTCGCTCGGTTGGCCCACAACGACAACCCCACAGAGTGGATTCGAGCACACTACAACGAGGCAAATGTCTTTGAGCCTAACAAGCTCTTTTCTGCCTGCCGATCTGGGGACCTTGACATTATCCTTGCCGCTCAGAACAGAAGGATTGACCCCGACGATTCCGAATCTAGTTGTCTTCATTATGTCGTCGGCCATGATCATGCCGATCTCGACAATTTAATACCAGCTCTTGTTGCATCCGGTTCACTTGTCGACTCTCAATCGCGTTACAGCTTTCAGCAGGCTTTTCGCTTGTCGCCTTATGGCTATTCGTCACAGCCAGGAGCGCCATTGCATTGGGCTATTTCCCGTAACAGCGCCCGCGCTGTCGCAGCTCTCATGGACTCAGGCGCAGATCCGTACATGTGTAACGCGTCTGATCTGTCGCCCGCCCACGTAGCGAGCTTCAATCACCAGGATGATCTACTTCAGCTCATGATAACTCTTTCAGCGCCTCAGCACGTATGGAAGCCTCCTGGCTATTTTAGAGCCTCGCTCATGGCACAAGCTCTGAAACAAACTAGCTTTGAGCATATGGTGTGCACTCGCGGAGATCCTGATTCCCTCTTTCGTGTGTTGCGACTCCTCAGAAATACTGTGGAATCTGAAGGTGTCTACGATGCAGAACTGCTATCACTGGCCATCGAATTGCGACGTACGGAGGTCCTGCGGTTCTTACTTGACGAGTGCGAAATCAATCCCAACATCTACGCAGTTGATCCCGGGGGTAATTCTTATTGGCCCCTACAAATTGCTGTGCAATCAGGCCATCCCGCATTGTTGGATCTACTCCTCGAACATGGGTTAGAGGTCCATCGAATCCACCTCACATGGGCAGTCTCGAGTGCAAGTTCTGAGGATGAGATCAACAGCGTCATCGAGAGACTTGTGCTCCTATCAGATATCAACATTAACAGACCGGATCGGACGGGAACCTACCCTCTTCACATTGCCATTGATCATGGGAAGATTAACGTAGTGAAATGTTTGCTACGACTGGGTGCTGACAAGGAGCTTGCTTGCGCGATTTCCCAAGGAAGTAGTCAACTTACGGCACTCGGCCGATTGCTCTACAAGGCAACTCTGAAATCAACACCCTCGATCCTCGAGCTCCTTCTCTATCCCGAGGAAGGGATGGGCCAGCCTTCGAGCCATGCCGTTGGTCCGACGACTTCTGAGAATTCGCTGCACACGATATGTTCTGCCGCTTCGTCTGTCCGTGACGATCCAGTTTGTCTCTCATGTTTCAAAATTTTGTGGAGAAGTTACTCGGATGAGGAAAAAGTGACTTACCTAAATGGTTTCAATGCAGCAGGCCAAACTCCGCTACACTGTGCTGTGTTTAGTGGCAATTTTCTTTGTGTGGAGGAGCTCATGCAGCTGGGTGCGGATGTCAATTTGAAAGACCGTCACGGGAGAAGACAGACTCCTCTTGATATTGCATACTTCCTTGTGTCCGACAAAGTTCTCTCACATTGGCAGGGCCAACCATCTGACATGTACACCTATCGAGCGGAGATGGATGAGATAATCAGAGTGCTTAAACTGCAGGGTGCAGTTGTTGGAATACCGAACATGAGGCTAATTAAGTAAATCAGAGCCAGCAGGAAAGTAGTTAAGAGACTTAAGGGACTCAGGCATAAAGTCACTAAGTGCAGAAAGGTTTGTAATAAATTACTCATTCTCTTAAATTACTTAACTTGTCTTAAATTACTTAAATTTTGACTGTCCCAATTATTGTAGGGAACACGAACAAGGAGAGTGTTAGAAACAAAAGAAATGCAAACAAGGGTGTTGGCTCTCTGCTCAGAAACAATAGAAGTGCAACCAAGGAGGGTTAGGGACCTTAGGGTAACCTTTCCATTGCATCAAAAAAGCCCACACACAACGGAGAGCGTAATCAACCTGCTTAGTCATGACCGTTTCCTAAGAAATTGATAAAGCAGAACTCCAATTCCAAACGCTGACAATTTTGCCTTCTCTCGCTTCTGCTTGTCATGGAGGGCTCAGGGACGTTGACTTTGGCCACAGAAATATATAGTTCTCAAGGTCGTCCTACAGAAGGCGCGAATACGCGGCCAAAGCAGAAGAGAAGACCCCCACATAGACGGAGGGATAATGACCTTGCTGAAGGGCCTTCAAAATCTACGTCGAGCGGGCAGCAGAAACGTGGAGGACCTACAAATTCTTCTCGTCAACTGTTGAGAGAGGATGGTGCCGTATCCGGTCATGGAACCAGCGAACAGACTAAGGTTGATAATCTGCAAGGTAGAGGTAACAGAGGGAGAGGGAAACCTGCGAGCAAACCGGAATCGGATACCCGTATTGAATCGTTGGGTCCTTCAGCTCAAACATCAGCTCCAATCAAAGAGAGCTCTCGCCGGAGAGCCAATTTTGGTGGCAGCTTAACTAAACCTAACGAAGGCGATCCTGCGAAATCAATTGACCAGGCAGAGAAACGCAGAGCCAAGGGAAGACAGCGGCTTCCTCAGGGCGATGACCTGACTTCTACTCTCACACGCGAGCTGAGCACGCCGCCGTATCCTGATTGCTTCATATGCTTTTCGCCCATACGACCTGAACATGCGATCTGGTCGTGTTCACCTTCCAACCCTATTGTCGTTTCAAACGAGGCACAGGTAAGGGAGTATTGTTGGACTTCGTTTCATATCAAGTGTATACGTTCTTGGGCGGAAAAAAGTGTAAAGGAAGTGGCAGATGCATGGCGTGCGCGAGGAGAGTCTGATAAGAAGGGAGATTGGAGATGTCCGGGATGCCAAGCTAAGAGAGACGTTGTACCTTCAGGCTACCGGTATGTTTTTCATTGCGATTCCGTTGTGTTCTACGAAGTATCAAATAAATCATGCAGGTGCTTTTGTCATTCTACGGCTGAGCCTAAACCTACTCGCCTATCAACTCCACATTCGTGTAGTGCATCGTGCTCTAGACCTCGAGATAGTGCATGCGGACATCCGTGTTCCATGCAATGTCATCCTGGTCCTTGTCCACCCTGTCAAATTATGACAAGACTGACATGTTATTGTCCTCGGAAGCAAATCCTTACTTTTCGTTGTGGAGCGGATGGAAGAGGCAAGGGGAAAGGAGTGCGCGATCTCTCGTGCGGGAACGTCTGTGGGCAATCTCTCAATTGTGGCAAACACGTTTGTCAAAGGACATGTCATGACGGGATATGCGATCCCTGTGAAGTTCTGGATCAAACTCGGTGTTGGTGTGGAAAGGAAGGAAAACAAGTTCGTTGTGGTATCGGTGAAGAAGTTCAATGTTTCGTAGAGGGAGAGACGCCCTGGGCCGGGAGGTTTGGTTGTGACAACACATGTGGAAGGTTGTTTGATTGTGGAAAGCATAAATGCGACAAACCGTGCCATCCACCTTCCTTTAAACCTGAGGTTTGTCCGCGTTCGCCATCGCAAGTCGCACATTGTCCTTGTGGGAAACACACGATCGCACCTACACCATCGTCAGATGCATCTCAGTATACTTTCGCTGCTCGACTTGATTGCTCAAATTTCATCCCTACTTGTGAATCCGTTTGCTCCAAACCCCACTTGGCCTGCGAACATGCTTGTACAAGCAAATGTCATGACGGACCTTGTCCGTTCTGCGATGTTCAGATCGTACGCCCATGTCGTTGCGGAACTACCACCAAAAGCCTGCCTTGTTACATCGTTCATTCTGATTCTACGTTGAACGAGAAGGAGATTCTTTGTGACAAACCCTGTTTCGCCTTGCGAGCCTGTGGGAGACATCAGTGCAGACGGGTTTGTTGTCCTTTGGCGTCGTTAGCCGCTGGGGTAGGCAGGAAAGGCAAGAGACGCGCTGTTGCTGAAGAGACTGTGGGCATTGGAGAGGAGCAGGGAGGGTTACATGAGTGTGATTTAGTTTGTGGGAAGTTGCTCAGCTGTGGAAACCACAAGTGTGAGCAGAAAGATCACAAGGGCCTATGCCCGCCTTGCTTGAGAAGCTCGTTTGAGGAGGTATGTCGTCGTTTCTGGATTTGTTATCATACACGGCTTATGTTGATTGGTGGCTACTTACTAGCTTGTATGTGCTTGTGGCCGAACGGTGTATGAGCCGCCTATTTCTTGTGGAACGAGTATGGAATGTAACTATCCCTGTCCGCGACCACGAACGACTTGTGAGCACCAAAACACGTCGCATTCATGTCATGACGACTCTATCCGATGCCCACCATGTCCGCATCTAACGGACAAATTATGCGCCTGCGGAAAGAAAGTCGTGTCGAATGTTAGATGTTCTTTGGAGACAGAAAAGGTTTCTTGTGGGGCTGTCTGTGGAAAGTAAATTTCCCATTTTGCCAATTCTAGTGAAGTTTTTGAGCTTACTTCGGCTCCTCTGTGTTCCTTTCAGGCTCATGTTATGTGGCTTTCACCATTGTGAACGTCTGTGCCATAGTGATCCATGCGGTGAATGCGTGGCACCTTGTGGAAAGTCACGCAAGTCGTGGTAAGTTTTACACTCCTTTTCAAGAGTTCCATGTACCCAACTGCGTTTTATTTAGTCTACCCAATAATCACCCTTGCACTCGTCCCTGCCATGCGCCCTCGAGTTGCTCTGAATCCGAGCCTTGCCAGTCCCTTGTAACACTGACATGCCCTTGTGGACGCATCAAACAATCTGTGACATGTGGACGCACATCATCTTCGGGTTCTGTCACTCGTTCAAGCCAACCTACTTTGAAATGCACCAACGACTGTCTCGTCGCCAAGAGGAACGCTAGACTGGCTGAAGCGTTGGGTATCAATACAGAAGTTAGAGAGAAAGCGCATCCGAATTCGGTGTATGGCGATGAACTTGCGAATTTTGCAAGGGCCAACGGAAGATTTTTGGTGGTGGTTGAGAAGGCGTTTGCGGAGTAAGTCCTCGCCCCAGCCAGCTGTCTGATTTCCGATGACCTTTTCTCTCCCCATTTTTCTTTACTTGTCTATAGCTTTGTCAATTCCGACAAACGAACACAGGTTTTACCGCATATGCCTTCAGACAGGAGAAAGTTTGTGCATGACGTGCGTTGTCGAATAACCCCCTCAATTTTTTTTTTCGTACTTCCCTTTGTGAAGTCATCAAGCTGATTTTTTTTAAACTCCCTTTAGCTAGCGGCTGTTTACAGGATGGACACCCAAATGGTGGACCAGGAACCGCATCGGAGGTGGGTCACCCTCCTGTCAAATGTTTCCTACTATCTAACTTCCTGAATTGTATCCTATTTTCCCTTGATCTACGGTGGCTTTTTCTTTGAAAATTTTTCATCGTTCATTTGATTCAGTGTGCAGCTCCTTCGCCGTTTGGACACTCGCACACCCTCGCCCCTTCTTTCAACCTACATCGCCACCACCGCTCCTCCACCGAGTCTAGGAAAGCTAGCCGATCTGCGTGCGGTGCGGGGAGCGGCTGCAGCTGCAGCCACGTCTTCTAGTGGTGTCCCTGCAAGCTTGACGCCCAGTTCTGGTTCTGGTTCTTGGCGTGTTGCGGGAAGCGGGAACGGTTCTACCGGATTGTCATCCTCTAGGCCCGTTGCAACCGTCGGTCAGCGTGGATGGGCATCTGTTATCGCCAAACAAGCTGATGGTTTACCAGCAGCAGCGACAACAGTTGACCAACCATTGTCGAGGTCGTTGACGCCCTTGATTGGTGGTTCAAGGACGGCTTCGCCTGTGCCTGTGCCTTTGCCTGCTGAGTCGGGGCCTCGTAAAAATGTCCCAGACAGCTGGGAAGACGATGCTTAACCTCTAAAACTGTACTTTACTTTTCTGCATCGTGTCCTTGTTTTCAAATACATGTCCATTTTTTAAGCAATCACTCAGAATAGACAGATCCGTCAAGATGTTTCAGGTTACAACGAATTTCAATTGTTTTCCATATACAATCCAAGTAAGAAACTATGATACAATTGCTCGAATGATCGACTGCAACGGAAGCTACATGACTTCCGGCAAAGCAAAGAGAGAAACACAAAAGGCTAAGAAGTCTAAGAGAACAATCGAAGGAGAAGGAACAAGTATACAGCTACAATTTCAGATAAAGATAAACGCGCATTGGACGTCTTCTAAATAAATATCTGGATGCAACGGCGAGGGGTAACGAGAGTGAGTGTTGTTTTTTGATGTACGTGTACGAATGATCAAATCACAACCAAAGGCTACAGGAAGAAATAAGAATAGAAGCGAATACAGAAATCCCAATACAACAAAGAGAGTGAAGGAGAGTCCCAACAAGAGGCAGAAAATGGCAAACGATTGATGCGCGTCAGAACGCGATGGTACGACACCGAGTCTGGTGTGTTCGATGAGAGGGAAGGTAGGTTTGGTAGGTTCACGAGATGCATGAGCTTTGGTGACAATCCTCTACTTGCGCATCTGCAAGCAAAAAAAAACTTTTCTTCTTCACGAGGTTACTTCCTGGCCGACTTTTGTAGGAGCATCGTGGCAAGGCGGAGCGGAAACGAAGATTTTAGTAGCACCCGAATGGTGTGCAAACAGGTTCAGGTTGGGCCTCCGCTTCCCGGGCCTTTTAGAGATATGTCAGTCTCCGATCCGAGATTACAAACTTGGAAATAAACTCACCGCGACACCAAGATCTTCGACACCTGCAGCCACCGGGATAGGTGACGCATATGTAAAAACAGCCACTGGAAAACAGAAAGTTAATGAAATCCTGTTGAACCGATTATGGTTAAAAAATCTTACGATAGGCGAAGGCAGCGGAAACAACGAATGACAATTTCATGGCTGTAGTTGGATGTGAAGTAGGTGAAGAAGTTGAAGTAGGTTTGGTACGTAGCAGATGTCGGTCGGATGAGACTGATGCCTATGAGAGTTACCCATCTGTTCTTTATATACGGACCCGGTTAGCATAACCGAGGGGGATTTGACAAGGGGAACGTCCAAATCGGGACACTGAGAAGGGGAGGGATATCGGGAGGTTTATCTAAATGGACCCCTGAAAGTCAAATGAGGTTACAAATGTCAAAACACCCGATTCCTGGCTTGAAAATCCCCACACCATGGCGAACAAGCGTATACCCATTTTAGGCAGTTGTTGTTCCAGAATTGGTAATGTGCTTGTCACAGCTCTTTCGTCTATTTGAGCAAGGCTGGTATTTTCAAGGCTTCATACTTGGATGTTGCAGCTTCGCCAAGGGATACTGAAGTTTTGAATGAGAACAGCTCTCAAAATCATAACTCTAACACAGCCAAATTCTAAGTGCACGAGCAGGACTGACCAACAAGTTTTGGTTCAGCAATGTCTTAGCGCTGCCAAGTTGCGGAGACTATAAGGCACGTATTAGACTATCACAAACGAATAACTTGCCTTGGTTTAAGTTGAACTGTTGAAACCATCAAATGACAACATTTCAGGAATTCCGCAAGACAGTCGAATACAGAATAGCATAGCGGGCCTCGGACGGGTAGTAGGTGAGGTACTTTATCTAAAGCTGACGAGGTGAAAGAGCATCCCACTAGGGGAAATTACAAGGATGCAGCTCAAGCTGAAGACGAGGACCCCAACCCGTCTCTGATTCGGCGGCGATAAGCTGCAGAAAGGTCCGTGTTCCGTAATTTGGGAAAGAGACCTTACCAGATAAGATAAGATGGCGTCAACTTCAGTAATTTCTAAAAAAAAATTGTAGTCTACTTCCAGAACGCTATCTCAGAATTAAAATTAGTGCAGAAGGAATGGTACCAGCCATTCAAGGCAGCGCTTGAATACAGTGGTTATTTGAAAGAGAGTGGCAGTCATGTTATTATAATATTTTAGCAAAGAAAAAATAAGAAAGAAAAACAGGAGTGATCGAATATAAATATTGACATGACCCCCAGCAGGCCATTGACGCGGACGTTTCATGGATTTTTTTGACATATTCTGATGAGACCAGACTGTAACGACTGGAGCAATGTTAACGACCCTCTCGAGAGCAGGGTCGCTCCAAGTTATGTATGAACACAATGAAATAACTATCTCTGTCATGTTATAAGTGATAAATTTGGACTTTATGTTTCAATGCCTAGAAATGGACAGTATATTCGAAAAAGAAAATTATCGAAAGCTCTGGAAAGAGCCGTTTATTAACTCACAAGCAAGTAGCTTAATGGTCGCAAGGAACACTGTGTGTTACACTGCTTGAACTTATTTCTTTCCTTCGATTGTAACTCAAAAACCAACGATTAGTACGCCGTAGGCTACCATGGATGTACGTATACAACAGTACAAGCTGCCATTCTCGATATTGGCTTGAACATACCACAAATTTTTTCACTCACCTTTCAACAGGGTAATTTTATCAGTCTTCCAAGGGACAATCCGCATGCTCATCTAACGCCCCTTTGCTCTTGCTGATAATCCATGGAGCCAAAACACCTTGAACATCTCCTGTATTAGGGGCTACTTTTTCTATTTACGGGTAGAAACGCCGAACTTTCCCGGCAGCATGTGGTGCCAAGTGATCAGTCAGCGGGCCGATCTGTCGTAACCTTGTTTACTTGGGCGCTGTGCAAGATATTCGGTCGATATACCATGGATAATCTAAGGTATGTTTTATGACTTCGACAGTCCAAGATCGTGATATGTTATTCAAAAGACGAGTGGTAGAACATAAGCAAAGTCGACATTTTTCCGATCATTGCGTTGATGCTGTCAGCGCAAAACTTGGAACTTATCGGTTATTGGAAGGCAATTTCTTTTGAGGTGCAACGTGGTTCCGTTTTATTCCCTTCGCTTTCTTTGGCTTCCACCACTACCTCCCATTCTATATTCGTTCGTGGTGAGCAGAAGTTGTGGATACGGGCAATCTGGGGGAATGGCAGAGGAAATTACATTTAAGGATTTCGAGACCGCGTAAGGATCTCATCTCAGTTTTGATATTTTTCGCACCTTACTTTTGACACTGGAAACCATTCTGTAGTCATTACGATCACTATCTATCACTTATCTCGATCAGTACGTGTTCATATACGATCTCATTTATTCTATGGGTTTATCTTATCTGACCTACAGCCATTCTCTACTTTGACTACCTCTTGACTTTCGTTGCTGAGGTGGAAAGAGTATGGACATCTGGGAGATTAAATTGGGCAATAGGATTATTCTACGTTAATCGTTATGTCGCTATCTTCGGCCACATTCCTGTGCTGCTGGAATTCTTCTGGGTGACTTCTAATCCACAAAAGTTACTAGTGCGTAATCAATTTCTTCAGCAAGCCTTTAGATCTAATATGTCTTTTTAATCGACGCGTCGCTGTCTTAGATGTAAGTATATAACCTCATTGTGCGGTCTTCTTACCGTCTCCTCCATTAAGTTGCCGTTCGCTTCAAACGTTTCATCAGTACCTCGCGGTTGTCATCCAGCTTGTAGTGGCTTGTAAGCTTTCTTGCATTACGAATCAATCGTCGATGTCACTTGTCTTGGTCTAGGTATGCTTGTAATGCGTGTGTATGCACTGTACGAGGGACGGCGTTTTGTTGTAATCTTATACGTGATCGTCATATCCGCTGCGCTGTCAGTTGGCTGTGTGCGTCTGCTTCCTATTTGTCGTGTCTCCCTACTCTTACATTCCAATCAGTGGTCCATCGTTGCTGGCAAGAACCGAGAACCGAAACGAGATGTCTATCTCCCTGTCGGGTGCGGCCCAAACCTCACTCATAAGTTGTGAGTAAACTTGACGTATTTTTATATTTTTCACCCAATTCAACTGCTCATCAGTGCCATACGTGCGTCCAAAAATAACCACCTTGCCGACACAATTTAAAGACCAATATGATCTCTAGGTCTTGCTGTGGCATGGGGAGGCATGCTCGTCTTTGACGTTCTAGTTTTTTTAATGACGTTGTACAAATCCCTGACCCTTCCTCGTCTGAAGGGTGTAAGTCTACTCAGTGTTCTTTTCCGAGATGGTATGTTTTATTTTTTTGGTTTAATTAACCACGTCAATTGACATCAATTCCGTCGTCAGGCGCTATTTACTTCGGGTAAGGACTCTGGCATGTGTCAAGCTCTTGTTATTTACACTCGTTGATGGGACAAATCCTTTGCAGTGTCATTGCGGCGTCCAACTTGTCCAACATATTGACCTTCGTGGTATGTGGTGTTCAGTCCAACTGATTCACAAAATGGCGTGACTCCTTTAACAGCATGGAACTGTAAGTTTTTATGGATAAAATACTATTCGGAGGGCTTAAGGGTTTTCGAATGGCGTAGGCGTTCACGCGAGGTGTCGTAACAACATTCACAAACGTGTGCGTATTACTTTTTGGAGCATGTCTCTCCGTCTGTTCTGATCTGGCATAGCATATCTTCTGTCATGATTTCAAGACTGGTGTTGAATTTGCGTCATCCTTCTCTGGTTTCACAGGCCAAACGCACTTCACAACCAGACCAAACAGATGAACTTGCGTACCCAGACATGATATTTACCGGTCGTCCTAAGACGATGAATCTGACTCAAGTGGATTCTTTCATTCCTAGTGAAGGGGGACAATCCAATAACTCTTCGAATTTACACCGGGGTCCTGGACGGCCCAACAACTTTGGTAAGCTTTTGCATAAAGAAACACCAGACAGATTTAAATTTTAAGTTCTACTAGAACTAGCTCCTCTTCGGATTGTATCGCCTTGATTTTTACGAGCACTTTGACGGCATGAATTTTTTTTTTGTACATTAGCCCCACGGGTGTAAAAAAAACTATTACACAATTCTGTGATTTATTCTTAAGATAGTCTGAACCTGGGGTTCATTCCGAGTCTAGGCAATGACAAATCTGTTTTTTTAATGATTAGCCTACCCGCTTGACTATTACTATCTGCAGAAGTCAAAAAGTTCCTATTCAACAGCTCATGGATGTCCCCATGAAAAATGTGAAAAATCCTTCAAATTAAATAAACATCTGACAGGACGCATCAAAGTTGTTCACGAAGGGAAAAGGCGCGATCGGGGAAGCGTGAGTGAAGTAGGTGAAGGTCTCTGAACAAGTTTAGTTATTGCTAATCCCAGGACCTTTATGTACTTATTGCCTTGGTATATTGGATCTCTTCCAGACGAGAGACAGTCAGAAGACTAAAATGTGAAGTTGCAACTCCGAGAGGAACTTCAAGTTGCATGATGAGTGATTGAAAGGATACAAATAAATGAAAGCAATAAAGTTCTGTGTTCACTGTGGTGTATCCCAGTCAATTGATATGTTTTTTCTCTTCCTTGTGAACAAATCGGATGAAACAAAACATCTTCACAAACGTCCTTGAATTCTGAGTCGAAAAGGTTTACTCCGTTTCCTAGAGTCAAATACTTATTCATCAGAAATATTAGGATTTACGTCGGGGAGCCTGAGCATTCACGCCTTTCTTCTGAATGGCTCTTTTCGTGATCACGCAGATGTTTTTTTATTTTGAAAGCTTTTAATTGGCTTTTGAACAATTTTCATGGGCACATTCGTAAGCTGTTGAATAGGAACTTGTTGAACATCAAAATACAAGAAAGAAAAGAGGGGGCCATTCACGTCTTTCTGCTTCTGAATCAGTATGACACTTTTCGTGACTATCCTGATCTGATTTCCTAAGACATTGTGAGCTGTTGGACAGGGGCCTCGTTAGCAGTTCACATATCAAAAAATAATGGTGTTTACATTTGTCCCAGGCTTTTCCAGCTGCTCAATGTTTGACATCATTTAGACAAGACGTAAAGGTGACACACATAAGACCAAGACTGGGATTACAGTTGATTATCTCATAATGCATTATGTCATGATGCATAAATCTCGTGTTGCATAGGTTTGGGTTGGGGACAACG